>Ga0233440_1002592_pt1 | contig 14628 bp, 11 predicted proteins | sample SI_123_September_5_FD_182791 | JGI IMG/M metagenome (GOLD analysis project Ga0233440, IMG submission 182791) | Seawater microbial communities from Saanich Inlet, British Columbia, Canada - SI_123_September2016_120_MG | ecosystem: Environmental > Aquatic > Marine > Inlet | place: Canada: British... | reverse complement strand
CCTTTACTGATACATTTTTTACAGCCAATGCACAGTAAGGGATCGACATGGACACGGTTAAAAGCCGGAGCATCCGGATTTTCTACCTCGTACATACAACTGTCAACCGGACACTCGGTAATGCAGATAGGGGACCCAGCACAACCGGTACAGGCATCGTTGATAACGGCCAGTATTTTTGGTTTTCGTTTTCTCTGTACGTTACGCTTGGTTTTTTCTTTGGTGGCCATGAATCCATCCTATTACAAATAGTTTAACGATGCATTTCAACAATTGTAACAAAACCGCCGGGATTATAACCACAAATAACCCTTTATTTCAATATTTGTCGGCATAAAGAATGAAAAAAAGTAAACACCAGTCCCCGCCACTTCCACCCCATTTATAAACCCGCTATTCATTGCCTGAATAAAACGGTTTGCCTGAGATCCCTTTTTAATTTACAGTCAGCAGACCGTGTATTAAGATAGCTGTCAGGACAAGTCGCTTTAAGTTCAATTCCTTTAAGGGGTTGCAGATTTTTCTTCTTCCTTCCCTGTTGTAACAGGGGAATGTCAAACGCTTCCTTTAAGTTTTAAAATAGCTTTCATGGAGAACGAAGGTACCGCTAAATATCATGTCGTTTAAGCAAATTCTGGGACAGTCACAACCAAAAAAAATACTGACAAACGCTCTCCAAAACAGCAGTGTCGCACACGCCTACCTGTTTTATGGGCAGGAGAGTATCGGGAAAAAAAAGTTGGCCATTACCCTGGCCAAAGCTCTTAACTGTAAAGGGTCTGACCCGCTGGATGCTTGTGACGAGTGCGAATCCTGTCTGAAAATTGAGCGCGGTGTCCATCCTGATTTTTTCTTTATCGAACCGGTTAAAAGCACCCCCACCTCCCGGGAAGCGGTCATTAAGATTGAACCAATTCGTGAACTGCAAAAAAAGCTGGCCTATTTACCCTATGAGGGGAAAACAAAAGTCGTGGTGATCGATTCTGCCGATCTTTTGAATCTTCAGGCCGCGAACTCTTTTTTAAAGACGCTGGAAGAACCTCCTTCATCTACTGTGCTGATACTGGTATCTTCAAACCCTCATAGATTATTGCCGACCCTTCTTTCCAGGTGTCAGGGCATACAATTTCACCGCCTCTCTTCTGCAGAGATCAGGAAAATTATCCAATCTCGGCTTCAGGAAAAAGGCGAGTCGTTGACAGAATCAGAACTGGACTTTCACGCCCAACGGTCACAGGGGAGCGTCGACCGGGCATTAGCTGAGGACTTTGCGGAAATGGAAGTTTTAAGAGAACAGCTGTTGGAAGTTCTGGAAAAAGTGTCTTTCGACCGTATGGATATCGTGTTTGCCTTTGCGAAAACCTGGGCAAAACAGACGGAACAACTGCAATCCGTATTAAACGAATTATTGAGTTTGATTCGTGACCTGGCTCTCTATCGTTCCGGTTGCGGTCAATCAGATATCCAAAATAGAAATTTATCGGATAATCTGATACAGGTAGCCCAAACCCACAGCCTAAAAGCCTGGCTGGATCGATTCACCGTTGTCCGCAATACCCAGATCGCTTTGTCCGGCAACGCCAATGCTCAACTGTTTCTGGAAAACATGCTTATCGAATTTTGTGAGGCCGCATAGGACTATATGAATACTGTCGTCAAAGAAACTACTAAAAACTCTTCTGCCAAGCAACCGCCCCGATTTGTCATTGGGGTGCGAATTCTGGATCAGGTCAAATCGGAACTTTATAATCCGGAAAACTTGAATCTAAAGGTAGGAATGACAGTGATGATCAACACCCAGCAGGGATTAAAAATGGGTGTGGTCGCCTCAAACAAGATGCACAATTTTCGCAAGGACCGTAGCTTTAGCCGGGTACTGCGCATCGCCAACGACAATGATTTTCAGGTGGAAAGCCGGCGAAATCAGGTCGAGGAAAAGGCCAGGATCCTGTGTAATGACAAAATTGTAGAGCTGGAACTGCCGATGAATCTGAGTCGGGTGGTACACCAGCCGCATATGAACAAGACGATTTTTTTCTTCACCGCCGAAGGCCGGGTGGACTTTCGCCAGTTGATCCGTGACCTTGCTTCCAATCTGCGTCATCGCATTGAGATGAGGCAGGTCGGAGTGCGTGACGAGGCAAGAGTTATCGGGGGTTATGGAGTGTGCGGGGAAACACTTTGCTGTTCCACCTGGCTCCCCGACTTTACACCGGTGACCATAAAAATGGCCAAAAACCAGGGCATGGCACTCAACCCCAGTAAAATTTCCGGCGTATGCGGACGGCTCATGTGTTGCCTGCAGTATGAGCATGACAACTACAAAAACCTTATCAAGAACCTACCCAGAATAAACAGCCCAATTCAAACCCCGGAAGGCCCGGGACGGGTCCTTAAAAATGAGATTCTGGAACAGCGTGTCGTGGTTCGACTGGAAGATGAAAATATAGTGACCTATCACCTGGACGAACTGCCAGAATCCAAAAATCCACAAAAACCTCAAAAACCCTGAAGCGGAAAATCCATTCCATGCAACAAAACAAGTTTTATATCACCACGCCTATTTATTACGTGAACGATGTTCCCCATATAGGCCATGCCTACACAACTATTGCGGCGGATGTGGTAGCCCGCTACAAACGTCTTGAAGGAAATGAAGTCTTTTTCTTGACTGGCACTGATGAGCATGGGCAGAAAGTCCAGCAAGCCGCCAACGATGTTGGCGTGAGCCCTCAGGAACATGTCGACAAACTGCATCAGCGGTTCAAGGAACTCTGGGTGCGGCTCAACATTTCCAACACCGGTTTCATCCGAACAACTGAGGAGCGACATAAAAAATTAGTCCGCGATATTCTTCAGGAACTCCACTCCAGGGATGAAATTTACCGGGATAGCTATGAAGGCTGGTACTGCACACCCTGCGAGAGGTTCTGGACCGAGAAAGATCTGGTTGAAGGAAACTGTCCGGAGTGCCGCCGCAAGGTGGATAAAATAAAAGAGCATAATTATTTTTTTCGCATGGGAAAATATCAGCAGTGGCTGGTCGAAAGAATTAAAAACGATCCGCATTTCATCCTGCCTGCTTCCCGCAGAAACGAGGTGCTTGGTTTTCTGGAAAAACCGCTGGGGGATTTATGCATCTCACGACCCAAGTCCAGGCTTGCCTGGGGCATTCCCCTTCCCTTCGATGAGGAGTACGTCACCTACGTCTGGTTCGATGCCCTGATCAACTATATCTCGATTCATGGTTCGCTGGATGATATCAAGGCCTCCGGATTCTGGCCTGCCGATCACAATATGGTCGGCAAGGATATCCTCACTACGCACGCGGTGTATTGGTCCACCATGCTCAAAGCCATTGGACTGGAACCACCGAAAAATATTTTTGCGCATGGCTGGTGGACCGTGAACGGACAAAAGATGTCCAAATCACTACAAAACGTTGTGGAACCCAACCAGTTGATCGACCAGTTCGGGGTCGATGTCATCCGTTATTTCCTTCTGCGGGAAGTTCCTTTTGGATTGGACGGCGACTTCTCGCATAAAGCCCTCATAGGCAGACTGAACAGCGACTTGGCCAACAACCTCGGCAACTTGCTGAATCGGACTGTCAATATGATGGAGAAATATTTTGATGGAATCATTCCCACCCCTGCGACAGAAGGGCCGGAGGACAGTGCACTCACTCAAAAAGCCGAAGAAGTGATTGGTGAAGTGCGCAACCTTTATAACGAACTGGCTTACAATAAAATCCTGCAAAAGATTTGGGAACTGGTGGATACCACCAATCAATACATCGTCAAAACCGGCCCGTGGAATCTGGCAAAAACCGATGAAGGCAAAGAGCAATTAAAAACCGTGATGTACAACTGTGCCGAATCGCTTCGCGTTTTGGGAATTTTGTTGAATCCGTTCATGCCACAAAGCACCGAGGCTATGATGAAACAACTGGGCGTTGAAACTGCCATCGAAGAACAGGGTATGAATTCCATCAGCAAATGGGGTGGACTGAAACCGGGATGCCAAACACAAAAAGCCGAACAGTTGTTTCCAAGAATCGAAGACAAACAGGCGGCAAAAATTCTTGAGAAACTTTCCGAACCCTCCGCATCCAAAGCAGAGGAGAAAGACGATTCAAATCAGATCACCATTGACGAGTTCATGAAGGTGGAACTGAGAACCGGTAAAATTCTGGCGGCGGAAAAAGTTAAAAAATCGAAAAAACTCATCCAGCTAAAAGTCGATATCGGCACCGAGACCCGGCAAGTGCTGGCTGGCATTGCCGAAAGTTATGAACCCGAAGACCTTGTTGGACGAACGGTCATCATTGTTGCCAACCTCAAGCCCGCAAAGCTGATGGGCATCGAATCGCAAGGCATGGTCCTCGCGGCAAGCAATGACGGCAAAATCATGCTGGCCGGATTCGATCAGGAGCCGGGACAAGGGATTCAGGTAAGATGATCATCGATACCCACGCGCATATTGATGGCGCCGACTATGACGAAGACCGTGAAGAGGTCATCGAGCGTGCCCGCGAAAGCGGGGTGCAGTATATGGTCAATATCGGTTGCGATGTCGAAAGCAGTTACCGCTCCATGGAACTGGCGGAACAATATGACTTCATATACGCCACCGCCGGCATCCATCCGCACGATGTTAAATCCATCACCGAAGACACCTATGCCCACTTGCGGCAACTTTTACTGCACCCGAAAGTTATCGCTCTGGGAGAGATCGGGCTCGACTTCTTCAAAAATTATTCTCCGCATGATGTCCAGCGCACTCATTTTCGCAATCAAATTCAACTGGCCCATGATATGGGCAAACCCATCATCGTACACAGCCGGGATGCCAACGAAGATATCATCGCTATCCTGTCCGAGTTTTATCCGAAAGACTCAACAGCACGCCCGGGAATCTTCCACTGCTTTTCCGGAGATCAGGAACTGGCTGACAAAGCACTGGAGATGGGATTTTATATCTCTTTTTCCGGCTCGGTAACTTTTAAAAAAGCCGAGGCTCTGCGGGAAGTGGCAAAAACCATTCCGGCGGACCGACTGCTCACCGAAACCGACTGCCCCTACCTGACCCCCACTCCGCACCGGGGCAAACGGAACGAACCGGCCTATGTGAACTTCACCGCTGAAAAACTTGCGGAAATTCGCGGACTAAAAATTGACGATGTACAGCGCACCATGGCCCTCAACTTTTTCGAACTGTTCGGAATCGGAGAAAACGCTAAAACCGGAACCGTTTCTTATAAAATCCGCAACTCACTTTATCTCAACCTGACACAACGGTGCACGGCGAATTGCACTTTCTGCACCCGGCTGACCAAACCTGTAGTTCAAGGCTATAACCTGGAACTGAAACGAGAACCAACAGCAGAAGAAGTCTGGCAGTCTATCGACAATGTTAAAAACTATGACGAGATCGTTTTCTGTGGATTTGGCGAACCAACGTTAAGACTGGATGTCATCAAGGAAGTGGCACAAAAAATAAAAGATGCCGGCGGGCGTGTGCGACTCAATACCAACGGACACGGCAACGTTATCAACAAACGCAATATTCTTCCTGAACTGTCCGGGCTGATCGATGAAATTTCGGTAAGCCTCAACACCGATACTTCAGAAGCCTATGACGAAATCTGCCAGCCTCTACCCATGTTCAGGAACGGAATCTACGGCAAGATCAAGGAGTTCATTGCCGAGGCCAAAAAACATATTCCCGAAGTGCAGGCAACCATCGTCACGCACCAGAAGGATGTCGATGAAGCTCAATGCGAAACCATCGTCAATAAAGAATTCGACGTAAAATACCGGGCGAGAAGATATAATATTGTAGGTTGATAAAAACTATGGAAAACCCTGAAAATTCGATGAGCAATCCGAATCCTTCCCCGCCGCGGAGCGGTCTCGGCTGGGTATCATTGGGTGCGGGTCTTGCGGGATTAAGCGTTATGCTGGGAGCGTTCGGCGCGCATTCTTTGAAAGCCCGGTTGACCGAAAAAAAACTCGCTACGTTTCACACTGCAACGGACTACCTCGGCTATCACGCTCTAGGTTTGATCGCTATTGGATTTCTGATGCTGGTGCTTGAGGACGGTGTCCGCGCAAAACTGCAACGCTCTGCTCGCTGGATCAGTTCTGGCATTTTGTTATTCAGTGGAAGTCTTTATATGCTTACTTTCGATGGCCCACGCTTTTTTGGTCCCATCACTCCCCTGGGCGGCCTCTGCTTCATGATAGGCTGGTTCACCCTAGCCTACAGTCTCTTCAAGCTTTCCCGCTCCTGAGTTCAAACCACAGGGCCTTCTTTTTCAGGTCTTCCTCTTAACACTTCACTGTTTGACAGCGTGATTTAGAAGTGCCAAACTTCATTCAAGCTCACTTTTCACCTCTAAAAAAAATGGTTCGGCTAATATGAAGCGCCCATTTAAATACTTTTTCATAGGTTTGTTCGCCAGCTTCTTTCTTCCCTCCCTCGCATTGGCCAAAGATCCGAGCAACAGACCAATCAAAGAAGTTACCTTACAGTTGAAATGGAAGCATCAGTTTCAATTCGCAGGGTATTATGCCGCCATCAAAAAAGGACTCTATCGCGAGGCGGGACTGAAAGTTCATTTAAAAGAGCTCGATCCTGATTCAAATGTTGTAGACGCGGTTGTCAATGGAAAAGCAGATTTTGGAATCGCAGGTTCGGATCTGATCAGAGTAAGAAGTCAGGGCATTCCAGTAGTTGCCTTAGCCGTTATTTACCAGCATTCCCCTTTAGCCCTGGTCGCCGGCACTAATTCAGGAGTCACAGAACTTCATCAACTGGCCGGGAAAAAAGTGTCGCTTGAAACACATTCTGCGGACATCCGTGCCATGCTGAAAACAGCGAACCTAACGGAACCGCTGCTCAAAATATCAAATCACCTGTTTAATCCAAACGACCTGCTAACGGGGCTGGTAGACGCCATGTCTGTCTACACATCGGATGAAGTTTTTTTATTGCGCCAGCAAAGTTTCAAATATCGTCTGTTCTCACCACGAAACTACGGCATAGATTTTTATGGGGATACTTTATTTACGTTGGAAAAAACGATAGAAGATCAACCAGGTCTGGTCAAAAAATTCCGCAAGGCATCGATGAAAGGATGGAACTACGCTCTCTCTCATGCGGACGAAATTATCAGCTACATACTTGAATACAGCCCCCGCCATAGCCGCGAGCACTTACTTTTTGAGGCACAAAACACAATAGATCTTGTACTCCCTGATCTCCTGGAAGTGGGCTATATGCATGAAAACCGGTGGAGGCATATTTATGAAACCTATAAATCGGTCGGCATGATTGAGGGACCGGTCGACCTTGATTCTTTTATCTATAAAACCGAACCGGATTACACAAAATTTTATAACACAATTATAGCAATCAGCATTGTTTTGCTGGTGGCAACGATTGTCGCTGTGGTTTACTTTCGCATGAGCAGGAATCTGAGGCTCCAGGTTGCCGAAAGTATTTCTTTAAGAAAACAACTCAAGAATCATGCCGCCGAATTAAAAAGAAGCAACGATGCTTTACAGAGCTTTGCGCTAATAGCCTCCCACGACCTCCAGGAACCTCTACGAAAAATCATCGCCTTTGGTGATTTGATCAAAAAGAACGTTCCCATGCAAAATCAGGAACAACAATACATGGCGAGAATGCAATCGGCAACGGTAAGAATGAGGAATTTTATCGAAGACCTGCTTGAATTTTCCAAAATCAACGCCAAATCCCGAGAGTTCACTTCGGTAAACTTGAACAATATTGTTTCGGAGGTTCTATCTGACCTCGAAACCCAAATCGAACAAGCCAAAGGCACTGTGGATGTCGAAACGTTACCAACTATCCAGGCCGACAGATTTCAAATTCGACAACTTTTCCTGAATCTGATCAGTAACGCAATAAAGTTTCACGAAGAAGGCACTCCGCCACAAGTCAAAATAAAAAGTCAACTCACCTCGAATAGGCTCTGGAAAATCTCATTTAAAGACAAGGGTCTGGGGTTCGACACCAAAAATGCCATGGAAATTTTAAAACCGTTTAAGCGTTTGCATGGAATCGGAAAGTACGCGGGTAGCGGAATGGGGCTGGCTATTTGCGATAAAATCGTTGAGCGCCATGGCGGACAGATCGATATTGAAAGCAGTCCCGGCAACGGCTCGACATTTCATATCAGCCTGCCAAAAAATCAGGACAGAGGCCCATCTCCAAAAAAATGACCTCCGTTATAAATCAACCAGCCCGGAATCCCGGGCCGGCTTATTTATCTTTTATTGCGGAAATTCGGTAGGAGCCTTCACATGTTGCCAGCCTTCACCCTCCAAAGAACGAAGCATTGCAACAAGATCTGCCACCTCTGACTTTGTCAGGTTAAGCTCAATGATCTGGTTATCCAGAAAGGGATTTTTCACACCTCCCTTATTGTAATGCTCGATCACCTGTTCCAGCGTTGCGAACCCTCCATCATGCATATAAGGAGCCGTCCTGGAAATTTCGCGAAGCGTAGGAGTTTTGAACGCGCCTAATTCTTTAACATCTTTGGTCACGTTATAACGACCAGGATCCACCGCTTCCCCACCCCAACCAATTCCGATATTGTGGAATTTTTCATCGGAAAAATTGGTGCCAAAATGACAAAGGTTGCAACGGGCCTTATCGAAAAATAGTTTTTTGCCACGTTTCGCTGATTCGGAAATAGCCTTCTCATCGCCATCATAGTCAAAGCGGTCAAAGGGGCTGTTGCCGGAAATCAGTGTTCGCTGAAAAGAGGCGATGGCTTTGCCAACCTGCTCCTTTGTTATATTTCCCGCACCAAATACTTTAGCGAACAGCTTTTTGTAGCCAGCAAATGTACTGATCTTGGCAACCAGTTCATCATGGTTGGCAAACCCATGCTCAACAGGACTGGCAAACGGTCCGATAGACTGGTCTTCCAGTGTGGCCGCACGCCCGTCCCAGAACTGCGCCGCACTAAAGCCCCTATTGATAGCCGTTGGGGCACTTCTGCCGCCTTGCAGGTGGTGAATGCCCGTTGAAACCGGCTGACCATCGGTGAAAGCCAGCGCCGGAATATGACAACTCGCGCAGGCAATGGTGTTGTTTGCAGACAATCGCTTGTCGAAAAAAAGCAGTCGGCCCAGCTCAACTTTGTCTTTGGTCAAGGGGTTATCTTTCGGAACTTTAAAGCCATCTTCATCCAACCCCAGAGGAATCTCCACCTCGTAGGCTTCACCTGCATCAGCCGCAGTCAACATCATCCCTCCAGTCAGGAGAAAAAGACCGGCAAGCACTCCCGATACCCCCCACATTTTCATATTTTGTTTTTTCATAACTTTATCCTCCGCATGAAAATTATTGTCCATCCAACGCCCTCGCGTCAGTATTATTGATTTTTCGCAAACTCATCCTACCTCCTTATTTTTCCCGATTGCGCTTGATAAGTCTAATCAATTAAATTTATAATCATAATAGATGATATCTATCACCCACATTCAACTTTCATACTTGGTTTCCCTGGACCGGAACCGCCATTTCGGTCGGGCGGCCCGGGAATGCCATGTCACCCAGCCAACCCTGAGCATGCAGATCCAGAAGCTGGAGGAGGACTTGGAAGTCACTTTATTCGACCGGTCCAAAAACCCGGTCGAACCCACTGAAATCGGATTGAGAATAATTGAGCAGGCAGAAAAAGCCTTGCTGGAGGTATCGAAAATTGCACCTCTGGCGCAAGGGAATAAAGGAGAAATTCGCGGAGAATTTAAACTGGGGGTGATCCCTACCCTGGCACCCTACCTGTTGCCGCTGTTTCTGGAAATTTTTATCCAGAACCACCCCAAGGTTGAACTGGTGATCGAAGAACTGCAAACAGAGCAAATCATACGGCGACTGAAACTCGATTCCCTTGATGGAGGAATTCTGGCAACCCCCCTGAAGCATAAAGGAATTCTGGAGCAGCCTCTTTTTTATGAACCCTTTGTGATTTACCTGAGCACCAAACATCCTCTATTGAAAAAAGACCTGATTGCAGAAAAGGAACTCAGCAGGGAGGACATCTGGTTATTGAATGAAGGACACTGCTTTCGCGATCAGGCTATTGAGATTTGTAAAAAGCAGGTTCCCAAAGAACAGTCCAGAAAAAACCTGGTTTTTGAAAGTGGCAATCTGGAAACCTTAATGCGTCTGGTAGACAGCAAATTCGGCTACACGCTCATCCCCTATCTTGCACTGGGAGGAATGAAGGATAAAAAAAAGAAATTGCGATTTTTCAAGCCGCCTGTTCCCATCCGCGAAGTCAGCCTGATTCACAGTCGCGCCCATCTCAAGGAAAACATCCTTAAGGCACTGAAAGATTCCATCCAGTCGTCCCTACCCGGTGAATTGAAACAGAAAGTCTTCAAAGGAAAGTTAATCGGGCTGTCACCCCAAACCGGGAATTAAGAACAATCGATATGCCGAAATCTTTCTTTTTTAAACCCATATTTCCATTCAAAAAAAAGCCATCCCGGCTATAATGGATAGATCAAGACATTAAAATGGGAAGTCTCAGGCTAAATGCATGTTCTGAGGTATTTCCCCTGTCTAATTTGCACTGATTCAGGTGCGACCGGAACTCCCATAAAGTGGACAATTTAGACTCATCATTGAGCTCCAAAATATACCAGCTCTCCAATGTCATACCCATTTTGATCGCAGGGGTCGTCCTGTTTGGGTGGCACACCCACCAACTCAGCCTGATTCAAATTCATACGGACTGGGCTCCCATGCAGTACAACACGGCTCTGGGAATTCTTACCTGCGGCTTAGCGGGAATTTTTATTCACAGACCCCGGTATTCAATGCCTCTTGCTTTTTTCCTGATCCTTTTGGGTGGCCTCACGCTGACAGAATATATTTTTGGTGTGAACCTGGGCATTGACGAAATGTTCATGGAACACTCTGTAACAACTAAAACCTCTCATCCAGGGCGAATGGCACCCAACACCGCTCTATGTTTTACCCTCCTGGGTTTATTTTTCCTGTTGTCATCAATCAAAGATAAAGAGAGAACTATTTCCGTAAGAGGATCTCTGGGTTTGCTTGTTTTTGCTTTAGGCATTGTTGCTCTGAGTGGATACCTGATGGGCCTGGAGAATTCCTATGGCTGGGGAAACCTGACTCGAATGGCTTTTCATACGGCAAGCGGGTTCATCATTCTCGGATTTGGTGCGGTTCTGGTTACGTGGCATCAAAAAATCAAGCATGCATACACCATATTCGCTTTTGTTGGGATCATGTTGCTATTACTGCTAACAGGCTTAATCTCAATTGCATATATAGATCGGCAGGCAAGCATTTCTGAAAGTATTTACCGACACCCCTTCGTTGTTAGTAATACCGCCAGACATATCGACGCCAACCTCATATCGATTCACCGGTATATGAAGGATGCCGTCTTGTCAGAAGATGAGGCTCAACTGAATTTTGCCCTCGGTGAAATCGAGGCTCAATCAAAAATGGTTCTTGAAGATTTTGACATGATTTTTGAACGATACCTTGGGGATAGAAAAGATATTCAACAAGCGTATCGGGCTTTTCTGGACTGGGAAGAGATTCGTGATGAGGTTATTTCCCTTATAAAAGATGGCAGGAGGTTGGAAGCGGCAGAAATCACAAAAGGAAAAGGTGCAAAGCATGTGGCTTCGCTTAATGAATCCATGGAAAAGATGATCCACTTTGCCGCAGGAATGGCAGAGAAGTTTCGCCTCAAAGCGGTAAATGAGAGAAAGAAATCACTGCTGGTGCTCTCTCTGTTTCTTCTGATAACCATCACTATCTCAATCATAATATTAATATCTGTGGTCAGAAATCTTATTCGACAACAGGAAGAATTAGAATCTTCTCACGAGAACCTCCTGCACACAGACAAACTTTCATCACTGGGCAAGCTCACCGGTTCTATCGCCCATGAATTCAACAACCCAATATTCGGCATGAAGACTCTTTTAGAACAAGTCAAGGAAGAGGCCACGCTTGATGACAATCACGCTAAATTTTTGAGTTTGTCAATAAAACAATGTGATCGAATGGCTGACCTGGTAAAAAAACTTCAGGGCTTTTACAGGCCCTCGGTTTCTGTTAAAAAACCCGCGAATATCCATCATATCATCGACAGTGTACTGACATTAACCCATAAAAAGATTCAGCAGAGGCATATCCATCTCAAAAAACATCTTGCATATGGTTTACCTGATATCAATTGTGTTGGCGACCAAATCCAGCAAGTTCTTTTAAATATCATTCAAAATGCGGAGGAATCCATCCCTGAAAAAGATCACAATGGGAAAATCACCATCACCACTGAAAGAGAAGGTGCCCATATAAAAATACATATTCAGGATTCAGGCGCTGGAATCTCTGAGAAAGTTATGAGCACAATATTTGACCCGTTTTTCACAACAAAATCTGCTGTAACGGGAACGGGACTGGGACTTTCTGTCAGCTATGGAATCATCAAGGATCATGGCGGAGAAATTTTGGTAGACAGTAAAGATGGCGCAGGCACTACTTTTACCATAGTGCTTCCGGTTTAATTTGAAGAACGCGAAATGAAAAAATATTCGATCCTATTAATTGACGATGAAGAATCTATTTTATTGGGCCTTAGCAGTTCTCTAAAGAAGGAAGGCTATGAGGTTTCCACTGCATCGAGTGGTGAAAAGGGGATTGAAAAATTTAAAGAAGAGCATTTTGATCTGATAATCACCGATTTAATGATGGGTGGGATAGGTGGCATAGAGGTATTGAAAGAGATCAATGAAATCCGCCCCGATACTCTGGTAATGGTGCTTACAGGCTATGGTTCCCTGGACACCGCTGTTGACGCTTTAAGGCTGGGCGCCTTCGATTATATACAGAAACCCTGCGATAAAGATGAGCTGTTGATGAGAACCAGTAGGTGCATTGATCATTTAAAGCTCAACAGAAGGATAAAGGCTTACGAAAAATTTCTTCCCGTCTGCTGTGTCTGCAAGAAAATCCGGGATGACGATGGTAGAGAACCGGGGACAGGCCCTTGGCTGGAGCCTGATATATACCTCACCAAAAGGACTGAAATAGAAGCCAGCCATGGTTACTGTGATGAGCATGCTGAGGAGTTAAGAAAAGAAATCCAGGCGGCTGTAAAAAATCATAAAGAAGAAAAGAAAAAGAGGCTAGACGAAAAAAAGTGATAGCTGATATGAAAAAACCTGTAATTTTAATTATTGATGATGAAGAAGTCGTCTTAGCGGGGCTGAGCCATATATTGAAAAAGAATGGCTATAGGGCAGTGACAGCGAACAGTGGCGAGCAGGGGTTGGAGGTTTTAAAAAAAGAAAAACCCCAGTTGATTATTACAGATTTAATAATGAATGGAATAGGTGGGCTTGAGGTATTAAAACAAGTTAAAGAAACCGAGCCAGAAATAATAGTGGTAATAATGACAGGCCATGGCGAGATGGATTCTTCCATAGAAGCCTTACGGCTAGGAGCCTCAGACTACCTGCTTAAACCCTACAAGGAGGAAGAACTGCTTTTTAGAGTGGCTCGTTGTTTTGAAAAACTGCAAATGCTAAATGAGGCAAAAAAAACCAACGAAGAACTGAAGGAATCTATTGCCAAACATCAAGAGCTTGAAAAATCTCTCAGGGCAAGCAATAAGCAGTTAGAGCTTCTTTCCGCTTTGGATGGGTTAACAGGGATCGCCAATCGGCGTACATTCGAGAAATTTTTAGAACGGGAATGGAAATCTTCAATGCGTCACACCCAGCCCGTAACCGCTATCATGATGGATATAGATTTCTTCAAACTTTACAACGATACCTATGGTCATCAGGCTGGGGACGATTGCCTGAAAAAAGTGGCTCACACTATTGAGAAATCCTTGAGGCGACCAGGAGATTTAGTAGCTCGTTACGGTGGAGAAGAGTTTGTCGCAATCTTATCTGATACACCCAAAAAGGGAGCTTTTGGCCTGGCAGAAAAAGTTCGCGCTTCTGTAGAAGCACTGGAAATCCCTCATCAAGCCTCCCAGGCCAGTAAGTTTGTAACAATTAGCTTAGGGGTTGCCAGTAGGGTTCCTGAGAGAGGCGATGCATCTTCAATCTTGATTTCAGAGGCTGATAAATCTCTTTATAAGGCCAAGCAGGAAGGCCGGAATCGCGTTGCAGAATAAACAGGCGATGCAACACCACCCTGAACCGCAGAACTCAGGGTAACAATTCTTTACCGCAGAGCTTTCAACACTTGCTAATGGCAACTACCCATACCGCGTTTTTCGAGATATTTCTGGTGATAGTCTTCCGCCATAGTATATTCCGAAGCCGGGGTGATTTCCGTAACAATGGGAGACTTGAAGCGTCCCGCTTCATCTGCCTTCTCTTTCGAAGCCAGAGCAGTAGCTTCCTGATCCGGTGAGTGGTAATAAATCGCGGAACGGTACTGAGTGCCTCTATCCGGACCCTGCCGATTTAAAGTCGTCGGGTCATGACAGCCCCAGAACACATCGAGTAATTCCTCATAAGAAATACTGGAAGGGTCAAACTCCACCCGAACCACTTCGGCATGCCCGGAGCGTCC
>Ga0233440_1002574_pt1 | contig 14700 bp, 20 predicted proteins | sample SI_123_September_5_FD_182791 | JGI IMG/M metagenome (GOLD analysis project Ga0233440, IMG submission 182791) | Seawater microbial communities from Saanich Inlet, British Columbia, Canada - SI_123_September2016_120_MG | ecosystem: Environmental > Aquatic > Marine > Inlet | place: Canada: British... | reverse complement strand
ACTTAGTTTTTATGGAACAAACAATACTCCATCAGCTTACCTGACAGGTTATTTACTTGGAAAAAGAATGAACGAAAAAGAAGCTATACTTGATATTGGAAGAAGAAGTCCAAGTCACGGTAGCGTTGTATTTGCTTGTTTGAAAGGACTTATTGACGCGGGCATTAAAATACCTCACTCAAAAGAAGCTATTCCATCAGACGACCGAATTAACGGTAGTGTCTTGGCAGAATACGCAAAAACAAATAAGGATAAATTTGCAAGTTACGAAAAAGCAGGGGTTAAGATCGAAGAACTACCAATTGCTTTTGAAAAAGCAAAAGCTGAAATTGACAAAGTAAAACCAACTGCAAAAAAAGCTAAAAAGGAAACTAAAAAAGTCGAAGTTAAAGAAGAAATTAAGAAAGACGTTGTAAAAGAGAAAAAGGAAGAGGCGAGCGATAATGAATAGAAAAAGACCCGCAGACATAAAGAAAGCAAAGGACGCTGCAGAAAAAATTGAAGAAAAGATTCAAAGAGAACTAAGCAATAAAGAACGCGAATTAGCTGATTGGGCTCCAAAAACAGATCTTGGAAAACAAGTTAAAAACGGTGCGATTACTACTATTGATGAAATTTTTAGCAAAGGATACAAAATACGCGAACCAGAAATAGTTGATTCACTATTACAAATAGCTGAAGAAGTTGTTGACACTGCAAAAACAACTAGAGTTGTTCGAGCAGGAAGAAAATTTAGTTTTCGTGTAACAGTACTCGTTGGAAACAAAGACGGTTATATTGGTGTAGGAACTGGTAAAGACGTTGATCGATTCCCTGCAATAAACAAAGCTAAACGCGACGCAAAATTAAATTTAGTAAAGATTTATCGAGGATCAGGTTCATGGGAAGAACAACCAACTGAAGACCAACACAGCATACCATTCAAAGTAACAGGACAAAGTGGTAGTGTACGAGTAAATTTAATGCCTGCTCCAAAAGGAACTGGTTTAGCAGTAGGACATAATATTAGAAAAGTAATGGAGTTCGCAGGAATACAAAATGTTTGGGGAAAAGCAAAAGGTAATTCAGGAAATACATTAAACTTTGTGCGAGCCGCAATAAATGCGTTAGAACAAACAGGAAAAGTAAAATTATCAAAAGATGTTTTAAGGAAAATTAAATAAGGAGGTTGAATGACATGTACGCAGTAGTAAGAGTGAGAGGGGTTGTTAATATATCGCCAAAAATAACAAAGACATTCGAATTGTTAAATTTGAAACGAGTAAACAACATGAGTATTTGGCCAGAAACAAAACAATCGTTAAAAATGATTAAAATTGTTGAAAATCACGCAACTTTTGGAGTTATTAGCGAAGAATTATTACAAAAAGTTATTCTAGCAAAAGGAACTGCTAAAAAACATGAAGAAGTTGATCTAGCAAAAGCAGCTAAAGCTGTTGTGAGCGGAAAAACTATTAAAGAAGCTGGACTTGCAAATTGTTTTAGAATGAGCCCGCCAAAAAAAGGTTACGAGCGAAAAGGAATTAAAAAAGGATTTACAATTGGTGGCGCACTTGGAAACCGAAAAGACAAAATGGATGCACTAGTAGAGAGAATGTTGTGAGTTTGATATTATGGTTGAAAGAAAACGAAGAAAAAAGAACTCTGTTCGAGGAGAAAGAACGCATAGCAAAGGAGACACCAAGAATAATCGTGGTGGCGGTTGTCGTGGAGGACGCGGACGAGCAGGAGCAACAAAAGGAAAATTCGCTTCACTTGGAAGACTTGATGCTAGAAAATACCGATTAAAACCAAAAGTTAAAGGAAAAAGTATTTCTATTGCAATGCTTGATGACAAATTAGATATTTTAGTTACAAAAGGAAAAGTTGTAAAAGAGAAAGACGCTTATATTGTTGACGCAAAAAGTGGTTTCGCAAAAGTATTAGGACAAGGAAACATTAATAAAAAAGTTATCCTAAGAATTAATGCTACAAAACAAGCAATCAAAAAAATAACTGATGCGAAAGGTACGTTTGAATTTAACAAAAAAGGTTTTGAAGCAGAAGAGGACATAGAATTTGAGGAAACAGCGTAACTGGTGGTTATTTGGGAATTATTGATGTACTAGTAAAAATTTCACAATACTTGCCCGAAATAAAAAATCCAGTGAAAGAAGTTTCTTTTAAAAATAAATTACTTTGGACCACAGCAGCACTAGTACTATTTTTCATAATGGGAAATATCTTTGTTATCGGTCTTGACAAAACACAAGGGTTTGGAATAGATCTTGGTTTTGCACAAACTATTTTAGCAAGTCAAATCGGAACTATTATCACAGCAGGTATTGGGCCGATTGTAATGGCGTCAATTTTCTTACAATTATTCGTTGGAGCAAAACTAATTGATATCGATATTGGTTCTCCAGAAGGACGAGCAAAATTTCAAGCACTACAAAAAGTATTAGCAGTAATTCTTTGTTTTGTAGAAGCCGTTGTTTACATTAATCCAGGCCTATTGGTGCCTGCTGGAGGGATAAGCTTATTCAACCCGATGTTTTGGGCCGTATTCTTACAAATCGCACTTGGTTCGCTAGTGCTATTATATCTTGACGAAATCGTATCCAAATACGGAATTGGATCTGGAATCAGTTTGTTTATTGCAGCTGGTGTGAGTGGACAACTCTTTTGGCAAATCTTTCGGTTCCCTGTAGGAACAATAATTACTCAAGGAGGAATCTTGTGGAATTTATTTGCCTTTGGTGACTTACTCGGTTTCTTGCCTGTGATTGCAGTTATAATCATCTTCTTGGTGGTCGTATTTGCAGAAGGAATGCACGTAAATATTCCTATTACGATGGGACATAGGGGTACAGGTGGAAGGTATCCAGTAAAATTCATGTACGTAAGCAATATGCCCGTTATTTTGGCCATGGCGTTATTCATGAACGTCCGGATATGGTCCAGTTTCGTACAAAACGTACCCATACTTAACACAATAATCGACTTTTTTGCTTGGGCTACAATGATGCCAAATATTGGAAATAATCAACTTTTTACTGCGGTTAGTAGTGGAAGCGGGAGTTTATTACAAGGAATTGTTATACAAGGGTTTACTGCACTCACGATGAATGCACTCATACAAGGATTTGTATTCTTAGGATTATTGATCATAGCATGTATTATCTTTGGTTGGTTCTGGGTAGAAATGGGTGGACAAAGTACTGAAGCCGTTGCAAAACAACTTGAGAGAAGCGGAATGCAAATACCTGGTTTTCGCAAAGACCGACGTGTTATTGAAAAAGTTTTGAGCAGATATATACCCCCAATCACGATTTTGGGTTCGATTTTTGTTGCGTTATTAGCTGGTCTTGGAGACTTTGTTCTAGCTGGAATTGCGTCAGGAACAGGAATATTATTGACTGTAGGAATCATTTACCGATTCTACGAAGAAATTGCTAAGAGCCAAGCTGATTTGCTTGCACCACTCTTAGGAAAGATATAAATCAAATACACAAAAACAAAGATTTATATTAGAGTTCAATTATTAGTTTTTCAGAGGCAGATGTTTAATGAAAAAAGTTTTAGCGATTTTGATTATATGTGTTCTAGCATTAGGTTTGATGTTTGGTTGTACTAGCGAGGAAACTAATGATCCTAGTGGGGTTACAAACAACGACGGAACTAATGTGACACAACCAAATAACACAGGAAACGGAGCAAGTACTGGAGGACCAACAGGTTCAGAAATACCTATGCCACCAGCACTGCCAGAATAAGAGGAATGGACATGAAAAAGATAATTTTATTATTGGCTGTTTTGTTATTAAGTTCGTTAACTTTGGCAGTCAACTTAGATAATGACTTTGGAACTTTTGAAGCCGGAAATGGCCCTTGGTCAGAAACAAATATCAACATTTACCGCGGATGGAATTTAATCCCCACCGCAGTCATGTACAATGCATATGGCAGATATAACTCATTGTTTGAAGAAGGCCAGAATATATGTTCAATGAATACTATTGGACAAGATGTATGGTATTATTCACCATTAACAAAAGGATATAATCAGATAGGAACTATTGAAGATTGGCAATGGCCAGATAGTCGAAACAATATTTTATTCCAAAATGAATTCAAAGCAAAACATTATTCGGTTTGGGGCGGATCCACTTGGTTGTATTCAAGAGAAAATTGTCTTCTGAAATCAGATGTTGGCGGAAGTCTTGTTTCATTATCATATGGTTCTCCAGGCAATACAAAATATTATAACACAAACGAATTGACTTTGAAAAAAGGGTGGAATTTTGTTGCAATTAGCCAATCAATGACCTATTATGGTAGAACACTGGAAGAGATTTTTGATGGTTGCGGAGCAGTGAAATTTAACATGTGGAATTCACAAACTCAAGATTGGGAATATAACCCAACAAAAGTATTTGACACAAGTGATTCGGCAGTTACCACACCATTAGGCGACTCTCAAGTATTTTCTACAATTGTTATAAAAACTACAAACGATTGTAAAATAATGGAAAATGTTGCAAATGGCGGCAGCTCAAGTGCACCGCCAGTATTACCAAACTAGTTAATTGGCGGCTTTTACCACCATTTTATCTTTTTCAGATGTATATTATTTAGACACATGAACCATAATTCAATAGAATTACGGACTTGGTTAATATTAAATACTAATTAAACTTTTGTATATCATGAGTATTGCGTACCAACAATTAAACAAAGTAAAAGGACAAAAAGGTTCAACAATAATCTCTGTAAAAAAAGTTTCAAAAAGTTATGGACAAAAAAAGGTTCTTGATGCAATATCATTTGATATTTCAGCAGGCGAAATATTTGGCTTGCTTGGAAGCAATGGTGCAGGAAAATCAACGATTACAAAAATAATGCTCGGATTTGAACTAGCAAACAAAGGAAAAGTAGTATTTTTTAATGGCGGCCCCTTTGATCACAAAACCAAGATTTCAATTGTTCCACAACAAATCGCCGCATATCTTGATTTTACTGTTCAAACAAATATGGAGTACTTTACATCTTTAACAAAAATTCCAAAAAAAGAACAAAAAAAGCGAATTGACTTTTTGTTAAACTGGTTGGATTTACAAGATTTTAAACAAATGAAGATAAGATATTTGAGTGGAGGATACCAAAGACTTGTTAATATCGCGTTATCACTGATTAGTGATCCTGAAATAATTTTTTTAGACGAGCCTACTGTTGGACTTGACCCAAAAATGCGACAAATGTTTTGGCAAAAAATAAAAGAATTACAAGAAGCAGGAAAAACAATTATACTAACCACCCATTATATGGATGAAGCTGAACGATTATGCACAAAACTAGTACTGCTTAAAAACGGAAAACTAATCAAAAAAGGTCGTCCAAAAGAACTTATTAGAAATTTTGGAGGACTAGGACTCTTAGAATTAGAACTTGATAAACGACTAACTACTCGACACTTTACTTTGGTTCAAAAACAACTTCCAAAAAATCTCATTTATTTAAAAAATAAAACTATTTTAATCCCATACAAACAATCCCAAAACTTTGGAGAAATTATTAGCACCACTAAATCAATTATTGATGCAAAATACAGTATTAAATCCATTTATCTAAAAGAACCTAATTTAGAAGATGTTTTCCTAAATATTACTGGAGAAAAAATGGGGGACACCAAATGAAACTATTCTCTGTGATACGAAAAGAAATTCGTGCGGTGAAAAGCCAAAGAATTTCAATTTTGTTAATTTTGTTATACCCTTTGCTTGGAACCTTGTTATTAGGCTTGGCAATGACCGGAACAGACGTTACTACTGCGCCAGTAAACATTGGAATAATTAGTAATGGTTCTTCTTTAACAAACGAAATAGCAAGCGCTACACAAAACTTTAATTTTATACCCTATTCGGATCTGATTGCAATGAAGAATGGGATAAAACGCAAAGAAATAACCGTTGGTTTAGAAATAATAGAACAACCTGATGATCTTACTTCATCCATTGTAAATGTGCACTTTGATAATGCAAGTGGTTTTGCATCAGGAATATTTGTCGATTATATAAAAACAAATATACAAAAAATTGCACATGAAAAAACGATACTAGCTATTTCAGACATTTTGTCAACAACAAATACCTTATCAACAAATCTTCAAAGCGAGCTTGGAAAATTATCAAATTTTAGAACCCAATTAGATCTAACTGAAAACAGTCTCGACTCACTTGATCAAAAAATAAATTCTTTTGATCTAATAACAATACGAGACGATATTGACACGCAACAAGCCATGGTTCAAAAGTACAAACAAAAACATAACGCGTTTAAGAGCCAATTAGTTTTGGTGCGAAATGAATACACTACAATGTATTCTAATTATACACGATGGAAAAACGAATTCAATAATATAAAAAATAATATTTATTATTTAAGAAACAATATCAATTCTAAAAAAGCCGATCTAGAAAATGCAATTATTCAGTTAAATGCAATGTATTCTCAAATTCCTCCAACAATACAAGCAAATTATTTAACTCAATTAAACATTTTAGATTCAATTAACAATTCAATGTCCACATGGGATTCCACACTAACAAGCATTGACTCTTCATTAACACAAATAGAAAATTATCAAACACAACTGGATCATTCAATAAATCAAATTGGCACCGTGATTTCTCAGTTAGAACAAGAATCCTATGAATTAGAATTAGCCCTAACTAACGCTGAAACTGCAACCCATACAATGGAAACCCAATTATACTTGCTTGAACAAACGCTTAACGAAGCAAAACAGATTATTTTAGACGGAAAACAATCAAAAACAGCAATCTCTTCACAACTCAATACTTCAGAACAATTATTCTTGGATTTGGTTCCAAAACTTAATGCGTTTAAACAATTAAACGCAGAACTGATTATTGCCCCAATTACAATTAATTTTGTTCCAGTACATGTTAATTCTCGATTAACTTGGCATATATTTAATTTAGACCCAACACAAATAGGAATTCTTGTTTCAAACGCAATTACAATAACACTTATCCTAACTTGTGTTTTGTTAACAGCAATTGTTATTTTGCTTGAAAAAAGTCAACAAATACCACTAAGAACGTTTATGAATTCAGCATCTCCATTCACATTAATTAGTGGAAAAATTGGCGGACAACTAATCATTGCTATTTTAGAAACAATAATGATTCTTGTTGTTTCGGTCATCGCATTTGGTTTTCCGCTCTCAACAAACTTTTTAGGCTTAACACTTGCAATACTTTTGATTGGTATTTCTTTTATTGCACTAGGACTAATTATTGGTTCATTTACTAATAATCAATCAACCGCAATTCTTCTTTCATTACTACTAATAATCCCAATGTTATTTATCAGCGGGATAATTATACCACTTGATTTAATGCCTCCTGCAATATCATTTATTTCAAGCTTTTTACCATTAACTGCCGCCAATAACCTACTAGTAGGAGTAATTGTAAAATCTTCAAGCGCAATATTTTTGTTAAAAGAAATCAGTGCATTAGTAGGTATTTCATTAATCGGAATTTTGGTTACTTTGCTAAAACGATAGTTTAATAAAAAAATTAAATCATTATATTCCTATGAAAAAAACGGTTATTCTAATACTGTGCATTTTGTTAATTAGCTTGTTTTTTGGGTGCACTGAAGAAAAAAACGAACCACAAAAATATCTTGACTATAAATTACATGGAACTTGGGAATCGCCACAAAAAGAAATTTATTCTTTTGGCGAACACGGGGTAACTTATATTTTAAACGATGTAAGTTATGCTGGAAACTATTATACATACGGAGGACGAGTTTATATTACATTAAATTATACAATCCCCATAAATGAAGATTATTTGTATACTGTTACCGAAACAGAATTAACTTTGACAAAAACCTCTCCTGACGAAACAATTCAAAATGCGGTATACACAAAAGTGTTTGCACCTGGCGAAGTCATACAAACAGAACCCATAATAGAATATTCTGATTCCGATGCGCGTCCATTTGAAATAATTAGGCTAAGAACAAAACAATACAAAGAACAAATATTGTCTCCGCTAGATCCCGATAAAATAGAAACCGTGAATTCTATATTTTTCAATTTAACGGTCAAAAATACATTCAAAGAATCACAAAAAATAAGTGCAGTGTCTTTTGTTTCAAACGGTAAAACAACTAGTACTGGTTTTTCACCCCAAGAAATTAATCCCGGTGCAGAAAAACTTATTCCTGCGATTTTTTCAGAAGTAACATGTAAAGAGGATACACAAATAGTGATTGAAGATTTTACAATATATCACAGCGATTATTTAACACTAACTCCACAAGATAACGACGTAAAAGAACAAAAGATTTTTGAAAAAATAATCTTTGAAATTGATTGTGACGAAATAATAGAAAAAGAAGTATTTGACAATGCACACGCAGAGCTTACCCCACTAGGACTAAAAGAATACTCGCAATTAAACAGTATACAAGCAGGAAGAGATGGCGGCATTGTTAGTGAATCTAATTTTTACTTTAACTTGGTTAATAATTCTGAAGATATTATTACCGTTCAATCAATACTACTAGATCAAGTATTTGAAGACAAAATGTTTGAAAGAATTGTTCTTCGACCAGGAGAAGACGAAGGTTGGCAAATTCCAATGACTTATATTTCAGATGAGGTATATAATCACGAATTAGAGATCCTATATAAACGCAATAATGCTGCTGGAAATATAACGAGCTTGCAAAACATACGAGGTTATGCAACAAATATTGGATACAACTTACCTTTCCAAATACTTTGGACATTTAGTGAAAAAGATTGTGGAAGTCCATCTGCAACATTCTTATCAATACTAAATCAAAGTTCAAAAGAACTCAAGATTCACAACATAACTCTTGCAGGAACAACAGTTGATTTGGACGGGCTAGACAATATTGATTTTTTGGGAGAAGGTTTTGATTTTGGAATAACTTACACTCCAAACATAGAACAAGTAGATCAAATTACAATCGATGCTCTTCAAAAACATTATAACCCAATAATCAAATATTCAATTCCAGACCTTGGAATTTATAATGAAAGGAAACAATATGAAACAGATATTTTTACTGACTGCAAATAAACAAAAAGAAACATTTAAATTAAATAAAGTACTCGTTTGGTTATGATGAAAAAAATAGTCGTGGCATTAACCTGTTTTTTATTAATCGGACTGATGTTTGGTTGTACTGAGGTAGATAATGACCAAAACAATTCAACCAGCGATCCACCACTAAATTTTCAAGATTATGTAACTCGTAATAACTCAGTTAATCATAGAGCAAATTATGAACTAGTTTCGTCATTTAGTGAAGGGGAACCAAATACCGGCAAGCTTTCAGTTTATACTATTGGGACGGATTTCAAAATCCATCAGAACCTAGAGACGGGAGCACCATATGCTATGGAAGCAATGAATATTGTACATAAGGGAGAAAGAATAAGTTGTGTAAAACAGGAAGCTGGTTGGGTTTGTTATTCAAAAGCTCCAATGGTTATTCCAAAAAATGAATATTTTCTAACAGATATTGGACATACCGAAAGAGCAAAAATTGCATATGTTGGAAAAAAAATATTGCTTAGCGAAAATACTAATTGTTTCAATATAGATTATGAAACGGATAATTATGATGTTTGCTTTACAGATGACGGAATAATTGCAAAAATGGCCCATAATCGCGCTGAAGAATGGCAAACACCTATGTCAGCAATAAAAACTGAAATGATAGCTATTATGATATCAAGAAATGTTACAACTTCGGACATTGATCCACCCTCAGAGACTCAACCATATCCATTCAATAACTAAGCAAGCAGTTGATCACAGTCACATTTATAAATAAAACGCTCGCAAAATAGTATAGAACATGGCGCCTCATTAGAGGTGATTTGCCACTTAGGGCAAGTCTTCTGCTGTACAATTGGGAAGGTACGGGGAGAAGCTTTATATAATAATCCCACGAAAAATGTATTTGGTGAGCGATTGAGTATGATAATAGACCCAGCGATAGCGATTCTAATATTCACTATTGCGCTAGCAATCATATCAAAATTGATCCAAAGAAAATTTGTTGACAAAGACAAAATAAAAAGTTTTAAAGCAAGATTAAAAGAAAAACAAGCAGAAATAAAGAAATTAGTTAAGGAGGGAAAAAACGACCAAGTTGGAGCAGCTCAAAAAGAAATGATGTCAATTAATGGCGAAATGATGCAACAAACAATGAAAGCCACATGGATTTCACTACCATTATTTTTAGTCTTTTTTGGAGTAATGAGCTTTTTCTATGGAGGAATAACATTCACTTCACTGATTCCACTACCACTCTTTGCAAGTTGGGCAATTTGGAATCCAGCGAGTTGGATACCAATAGGAATGACAATGGCAACTGGTTATTACAAAGCGTATTTTTTCTACTATCTAATAGCAACAATTGTGATTACAATAATTGAGAAAGTTTATAACAAAGTAAATAAATAAATGGTGAGCAAAATGGTTGACACAGGAAAAAGATCAAAAAAGCACAAGTCAGTAAAGACTCCGTCAAAAACGACAAAAGAGTATTTTAAAGGCAAAGGAAAAAAACAAAAGTGTTCGATAACAGGGAAAACATTACAAGGAATGACTCACGAAAAAACAAAGAGAAGCAAGAAAAGCAAAACACAAAAAAGACCTAGCGTACCATTTGGAGGAATTTTGAGTGGGAAGGCAAGAGAAAATGTATTTATTGAACTTGGAAAAGTTTTAACAGGAAAAAATATTGATGATGTAGATCAAAAATATAGAAAATATGTAAAACAATCAATGAAGAGAGCTGAGTAGAAATGGAAGTAGGACAAGTTTGTATTAAAACAAAAGGACGAAAAGCAGGAATGCGATGCAAAGTTGTAAGCAAAGTTAAAGACGGAAGAGTTACGATTGAAGGAAAAAATATAAAGAAAAAAGAATGCAATGTAATGCATTTGTTTCCATTAAAAGACGCGGAGAAGAAAAAATAGGTGTTTAGATTATGGCTGAAGAAAAAGTTGACGAGATAAATTATATTGTACGATTAGTTGGAAAAGATCTTGACGGAACCAAAACTATTGGCGAAGGACTACGCGGACTAAAAGGAATTAGCCACCGAGTAGGAGAAATTATTGCAAAGAAATTTTGTAAAGATACAAGCGTTACACCAAGCACTAAGCTTGGAGAACTTACTACCGAACAAGTAAAAAAACTAGAAGAAATCATTGCAGCACCACAAGCGAACGGAGTTCCTATTTGGGCTTTGAACAGACAAAAAGATTACGATACTGGTGAAGACAAACACTTGACAATGAATGATTTAGATTTTCAATTAAGAAATGATTTTGGAAGACTAGCTGAAATAAAGTCTTATCGTGGACTAAGACACATGTGGGGACTAACAGTTAGAGGACAAAAAACACGAGGTACACACAGAGGAAAAAGCGGAGCTGTTGGAGTATCAAAAAAGGACAATAAAAAGAAGTGATGAAAATGGGCGATCCTAAGAAAAGACGAAAAAGTTACCAAAAGCCACGAAAGGCATTCCAAAAAGAAAGAATCGTAAAAGAGAAAGAACAAAAAGAAGTTTTTGGATTGAAAAACAAGCGAGAATTTTATAAAGCAGAATCAGTTATTAGAAGTAAGCGAGCAAATGCAAGAGCATTACTAGCACTTGGACTTGAAGATCGATTACGAAGAGAAAAAGAATTACTTGATTCACTAAAAAGACAAGGAATTTTGCGAGGAGAACCAACACTTGAAGACGTGTTGATGTTAACTCCCGAAGCACAACTAGAAAGACGATTACAAACAATTGTTTGGAGAAAAGGACTTGCTAACACAGCAAGACAAGCTAGACAATTTATTGTACACGGACACATTGCAATTAATGGCAAAAAAGTTGACAGACCAGGTTACTTAGTAAGAGTAGACGAAGAAAAGTCAATCCGATTCCACAAAAAACAATTAATTTTAGAAGTAAAAGAAGTTGTAAAAAAAGCAGCTGAAGAAATAAAGAATAAAGTAAAAGAAGAATTTGAAAAAGTTAAAGGAGAAGAAGCTCCAGTTGAGAAAGACAGCTCTATTGAGCCAAAAGGCGAAAATAGTGCCCCGGGCCCGACAAACGGAACTGTCGAAGCAGAAGGAGTTAGCGCATAGGTGATTACATGGCAGAAAATAGAGGAATAGTTCATATTTACGCAACACACAACAACACAATGATGTTGTTAACAGACATGACTGGTGCAGAAACTATTTCAAAAACAAGTGGCGGAATGGAAACAAAAGCACAACACAAAGAAGGGTCACCATATGTCGCAATGAAGTTAGCAGAAAATATTGCAACCTCTGCAAAAGAAAGAGGTATTATGGAAGTATTTGTAAAAGTTCGTGGACACGGTGGAAACAAAAGTAATTCGGCTGGGAGCGGAGCAGAAGCTGCTATTCGCTCACTAACAAGAAACGGTCTAAGAATAATTACAATTGAAAATGTTACTCCACAACCACACGATGGTTGTAGAAAGAAAAAGAAATTTAGAGGTAAATCTAAAAAGTGATTTTTATGGATATTAAAAAAGTTTTTGAAGAAGGAAGCGTAACAAAGTTCTTAGTAAAAGGAACGGATGCAGCATTCATGAATTCTTTGCGAAGAACAATCATGACAGGTGTTTCGTGCCTAGCAATCGATGAAGTAACCATTTATGAAAATGATTCAGTTACTTTTGACGAATTGTTAACTAACCGACTAGGTTTGCTACCGATTAAAACAGATCAAAAAGCGTACAAAGACAAGGACACAGTTAAATTAGTTCTTGAAAAAAGCGGTCCTGGCAAAGTTACTAGCAAAGACATTAAATGCACTGACCCAAAAATCGAAATTTTGGATAAGAAAATTTATATTACAAATCTTGGAAAAGACCAGAACATCAAAATGGAAATGACTGCTAAGATGAGCACAGGAAAAGAACACGCAAGATTCCAACCAGCAATTGTGTCATACCACGAACTACCAAGCATTGACAATAGCAAAAAGAGTTCTAACATCAAAGAAATGATGAGCGAATTACCAAAAGGAACTATTGAAGAAAAAGCAGGTAAATTATTTTTAGTTGACCCATACCACGAAAAGATACACGACCAACCAATTAGTGTACTTGAAAAATATGGTGTTGAAATAGAGTATAGTAAGAACGAATTTGTTCTTACAATCGAAACAACAGGACAACTAAACGCAAAAGAAGTTGTTGGAACAGCAACAGACGTTCTTGGAAAAAAGTTCGAAGAACTTACAAAGGAAATTAAAAAATTATAGTTGAATAAATCGCAAAGCGATTAAGCATGCCGAAAGGGCCTCCAGAGAAAGCTCTGTCGAGTTACGGAATACTAAGACAGTGCGAGTACTGCGGAGTCGTCCGCAAGCAGGGGTTCCCGAGCGGTCAAAGGGGCAGGACTTAAGATCCTGTGGCTTAGTGCCTTCGAGAGTTCGAATCTCTCCCCCTGCACTTTTTTGTCTACGGACAAAAACCTGCGCTAAAAAGTGTTTGCCAAAGGCAAACGTTTGGGGATACAACACCTTTTCAAAGGGGTTGTGTGGGAATCTCTCCCCCTGCACTGTTTCGCCAGTGCAAAACGATGTTAACCATTGCTAAAGCAATGATTATGAATAAAGAAAGTGATGATTATGGCAAAGAAATTAGAAACAAGAAAGCTCGTTGCGAGTTTGGAAAAGACTAGTCGAAAGACTAAGAAAAAGATTTGGAAAGATATTGCTGACCAAATGTTAAAACCAACTAGAAACAACACGGTTGTAAACGTTGAAAAGATTGGCAGTTTAGCAGAAAAATTCAAAGGGAAAACCTTGGTTATTCCTGGAAAATTATTGTCTAAAGGAGACATTTATGTTAGCGCAAAGGTAGTTGCAATTAGTGCTTCTCCTCGTGCAATAACAAAGATTGAAACTGCAAAAGGAGAATTTGTTTTGTTAAAAAACTTTGTTGATGACAAAGTAAAAGTTAGTGAATTGGTACTTGTAAAGTGATTATTATGATAGTTGATGCAAAAGGATTAGTAGCAGGAAGACTTGCAAGTAAGATTGCAAAGAAATTGATTAACGGCGAAAGCATAATCATAATCAATGGAGATGCTGCAGTTGTTGTAGGAAATGAGTCTGCTATAATGCCAAAGTTTAGACAAAGAGTAGACGCAGCAGTTAAATCTAATCCACATTACGGGCCAAAATATGACAGAATCCCAAGCAAAATACTTCGAAGAATGGTAAAAGGAATGCTGCCAAACAAGAAACGAACTGCAGAAAGATTAATTGATAATTTAAAAGTTTATAATGACAATCCAAAGAACTTGGAGAAAGCAGAAACGATCGAAGAAGTAAAATGCAATGAAAAACATGATTTTATGACTCTAAAAGAAGTAGCAAAACAATTAGGTGGAACGTGGTAGAATGAGCGAAAAGAAAATCGAAGAGAAAACAGAAGTAAAAACTGTTGAAAAGAAAAGAGTAAAACCAGCTACAAAAAGAGCAGGAATGCATGTACGAGCAAAAAAGAAAACTGCAGTTGCAAGAGCAGTAATCAAAAAAGGAAAAGGGACAATTAAAGTTAATAAAATGAATTTAGAAATCTACGCAGAA
>Ga0233440_1002562_pt1 | contig 14760 bp, 15 predicted proteins | sample SI_123_September_5_FD_182791 | JGI IMG/M metagenome (GOLD analysis project Ga0233440, IMG submission 182791) | Seawater microbial communities from Saanich Inlet, British Columbia, Canada - SI_123_September2016_120_MG | ecosystem: Environmental > Aquatic > Marine > Inlet | place: Canada: British... | reverse complement strand
AAGAATTGGATAAATTAGAAGAATTTTTATTGAAAACATTTCCAGCAGACACAAATGGAAAAAGATGGACAACAATATTCCAAGGAAAATCAATTTCATTATTTAAATCAAACAAATATACAGATAAGAATATTAAAAAAATAACTGATTTTATAGAAAATAATTTAAAAAAGAATAAAGAAAAAGTAGAGGAAACAAAAGTTGAAACACAAAAGAGTGATATAAATTACGAAATAAAAGAAACAGATAAGAATAAAATAATAGGATTACAAAACTTTAAAAAAGAAGAATTGGATAAATTAGAAGAATTTTTATTGAAAACATTTCCAGCAGACACAAATGGAAAAAGATGGACAACAATATTCCAAGGAAAATCAATTTCATTATTTAAATCAAACAAATATACAGATAAAAATATTAAAAAAATAACTGATTTTATAGAAAGTAATTTAAAAAAGAATAAAGAAAAAGTAATGGAAATAAAAGTTGAAGAAAAAGATAAAGAGAAATCAAGTATGAATGAAACAACCATTGAAGATAAACAAAATAAAGTAATAATAATAACATTAGAAAATCAAAAAAATAAAAAGATAACAAAATGGTTTTTAAATAATAAAAAATTAACTTTATTAGATGATAATGGTCTAAATGATAAATATCAAAGTAAAGATATAGAAGTTGTAGATTTAAAAAAGAGACAACAATTAGATATAAAAATAGGAGATACCATTTTAAACGGAGTAATTGTTGATACTTCTGTAATGGAGCTCAAAAAATTAAAAATAAAAGGTGCTAAAGAAGAACTTAGTTTTGAATGGGAAGATAAATCTAAATCATATTTATTATTACCTAATAAGACATATAATTTAATGTTAACAAAAGAACAAATACTAAAAACAATTGAAGAAGATAAACCAAAGATAATAGTAAAACAAGGACAATTAAAAGAAGGAGTATATAAAGTTATATCTGAAGAAAAAGAAATAGAAATAACAGGATATATCTTTGGAAATCAATGTGTTACTTGTAAAAATCATTATGATATATGTACGTGTGTGCCACAATCAAAAGATAGAGGTCAAACTCCTTAGTCTGAATAATCCAACCATGGATGGTGAGGTTTTTTTACTGGAATATCTACTAAATTATATAAGAGATAGATATTTCACCTCTATCAGTTGTGAACATAGTTTTATCTCTTGCATTGTGTAAGTGTGTGATTATATAATCATAATATTCAATCATTATCTTTTCAAAATAGTGACATAAAAAATCATCCTTAAACTCTAATTTTAATTTAAAAATAGAATCAGAAATAATGATTTTTTTATCTTTAATATATCCCTGTAAAGATAAATCACATTCAAAAGATTCAATTAATTCTTCTTTTAATTTAAAGAAATAATATATATCATTTTTCATTATTCTTTCTTGAAGTTCTTCTCTACTTAATGTAGAATATATTTTTTCTAACAATATAGGTTGTATAGGTGATTTGGAGTTTTTATTTAATAAAACTAAAATGTTAACTAATTCATAATTAGAATTTTTTTCAAGATAAGAACACATAAAAAACCTATAAAAGATAAAAAAATTATAAATTAATAATTAAATATGTTTTTTTTTAATATAAAATTAAGTTAAAGATTAATATAATATAATCTAATTAAAATAAAAGGATATATATTGAAAAAAGAAGAAGTAAGAAAATGTAATTTCTGTAATTCAGAGGAAAGTGGAACAAATCCATTATTAGAATCAGAAAACGTAAGTATTTGTTATCATTGTGCAAATGCAAGTCTCAATATCTTTAAAAACATGGAGGAAAGTGGTGAAATAATAATAGATGGAATTGAAAAAGAAAGAAATATTAAAAATAAGAAAGAAGAAGAAATATTTTTTGAAGAAAAAACAGCAATAGAAATCAAAGAAATATTAGATGAGTATGTTATTGGACAAGATAATGCAAAGAAAACATTAAGTGTTGCAGTTAGTAATCATTTAAAAAGAATAAATAATAAAGATAAAATGATTAATAAATCAAATGTAATAATGGTAGGTCCTACTGGTTCTGGTAAAACTTATCTTTTACAAACATTAGCAAAGGAATTAGGTATTCCTTTAGCAATTTCAGATTCAACTTCTTTATCGGCAGCAGGTTATGTTGGTGACGATGTTGAAACAGTTTTAACAAGATTAATTCAAAACTCTAATTCAGTAGAAGAGGCACAATGTGGAATAGTTTTTATAGATGAAATTGATAAAATTGCAAGAAACAGTATGGGACCTTCTATTAATAAGGATGTAGGTGGTGAAAGTGTTCAACAAGGATTACTTAAAATCATTGAAGGTTCTAAAGTTGTAGTTCCTATGGATGGTAAAAGAAAAAACCCTACAAGTATGTCTAATGAAGAAATAGATACTACTAATATTTTATTTATTGTTGGTGGTTCTTTTGAAGGAATGATGGATAAGAAAAAAGAAAAAGAAAAAGTAATGGGGTTTGGAAATCATAAGAAAAAAGATGAGGAAGCAATTGTTCTTAAACCTGAACATACAGATTTAGTTAAATATGGTTTAACTCCTGAGTTTGTAGGAAGATTACATATGATTACTGAACTGGAAGAAATGTCTGAGGAGGTTTTAATAAAAATATTATTAGAACCAAAAGATGCACTAATCAAACAATATCAAAGATTGTTTAAATTATATAATGTTGATTTATTATTTTCAGATGAGTTAATTAATAATATTGCAAAAAAAGCATTAAAAAGAAAAACAGGTGCAAGAGGGTTGAGGTCTATTGTTGAAGAGATTATGTTAGAAATCCAATTTAATATTTCAAAATATAAAAATCAAAAGATTCAAATAGAGGAAGATGAAGAAATTAAAGTAGTTTAATTTCTTCAAAAGATAAGTAGAATATTATTTTCTACTATCTAATATTTCTTTAGTTGTAAGTTGTTTTCCTATACATTTTTTCCAATTAGACTCTTCCATTTTACCAGAGTTAAATTTACTAATAACACAACCATTATTTAAATAAACATTTTCACATTTATTTGTTTTAGGATTGATTCTTTGAACTGCAGAAAATTGTTGTGTACATATTTCAGTATCTAATTTTATAATATTTTTTTCACCAGGATATTCTTCGTATTTTTGATTAATTTTTTTTTTTGAATCTTCAAAGTTTTGTTTATTTATTTCCGCTTCAATTTGTTTAATTTCTTCTAAAAATAATTTATCTTCATCATTTTCAATTTGTTTAATTTCTTCCATTGGTGGTTCAAAGTTATAGTCATTTTCAATTTGTCTAATTTCTTCCATTGGTGGTTCAAAGTTATAGTCATTTTCAATTTGTCTAATTTCTTCCATTGGTGGTTCAAAGTTATGATTATTTTCAATTTGTTTAATTTCTTCCATTGGTGGTGTAAATATATTATCTACATTATTTTGTTGAGCATATAATACAGTTAAAGGTAGTAAAAGTAATAATTTTTTTGTCATATTTTTTCCTAGTAAATTAATAATAGTCTAATTATAACAAATAAATAAATATATATAACTTAATTTATTTATTTTAAGTAAGGATTAAGATAGTTTAAGTTAAAATGTTTTTAACAAAGCACACAAGGTGGTTTAAATATTTTTAATATTAAAACTTGAACAAAAAAACAGAAGGAAACAAAATGCCTAGAAAAGCAAATAACGAAAAAACAACAAAAATAGAAAGAAACTTTGGAAATGAAAGGGAATTTGGAGAAGTGTTTAAAAACACTGAAACAGGAAAAATTAGTGCTACACTTAATGTAGGATTTTTTCAAAAAAGAATTGTACTTCAAGAAAGAGAAGAAGACAAAGGTTATGATGTAGTAGTAAAAGATTTCAGAGCAGAAAAAGATATTGTTGTTGGACGAACTTTTCCAAATAGAAAAAAAGATGGTACTACACAAGAATTTGTACAAGATTTAACTTTACCATTATATGAAGAATATAATAAAGAAGCTTCAAAAAATTATAAAATGAAAAATGATGCATTATATTTAAGAATTATTTTCTTAAGAAATGAAAAGACATTAAGTGAAAAAACTCAAAAAATTGGATTTATTAAAGGACAGTTTGGTATTGAAGAAAAAAATGAAGATTATCAAAGAGAAGAAAAAGACGTTTTTTAAAAAAAAATAAAAGAAAAAGGAATTAAATGTTAGAAACAGTAAAAGAAATTGTTGCAGAAGAATTAGAACGAGATATTAATACATTAAGTTCTGAAAGTAATTTTTCAAAAGATTTAGGTGCAGATTCACTTGATGTAGTAGAATTAGTAATGACATTAGAAGAAAAACTTGATTTTGAAATTCCTGATGAAGAGGCAGAAAAAATGAAGACAATTGGTGATGTTGTTACTTATATAAAAGAAAGACAATAAGGTTTTTTATGAAGAAAACTCATAAACAAGTTATGAAATCTTTTTATTCAAGTTATAAGTTTGATAAAATGACAAAAAAAGAAAGATTTGAAAATAATAAAGAACTTTTAGAAAAAGGTTATACAGGTTTATTCCTGAAGCAAAAATTGGAAGAATAAAAAGGATAAAAAATGGCAAAAGATAAACAAGCAGAACAAAAACAAGCAAGAATTGATTTAATGGATAAGTTCAATACTGGATTAAACAAAGGTAATGGTAAAGATTCTTCACCTATTATGAGAGCAGGTGATTCAAAGGGAATTATGGACATTAAAAGAATTCCTTCAGGGTCACTTTTAATTGATTCAATCTTAGGTTATGATTCAGATGGTGTAGGTGGATTTCCAATTGGTAGGATTTCAGAGATTTATGGACCAGCAGGTGCAGGTAAATCAACACTTACATTGAATGTAATTAAAGAAGCTCAAAAGAAAGATTTAGATTGTCTTTTAATTGATTCAGAACAAGCATTTTCTTTAGAATATGCAAAAAACTTAGGTATTGATACAGACCTGCTTGCAATTCAACAAGAATCAGTTGCTGAGAGAGCATTTGAAACTATTGAAGCAGCAATTGATTCTGGTATTTTTAAAGTAATTGTAGTTGATAGTGTTGCAAACCTTGTTCCATTGGATGAAATTTCTGGCGAAATGGAAGATAAACAAATGGGTAGCCTTGCAAGAGTATTAAACAAAGGTTTAAGGAAAATTACTGCTAAGACTAATGATAATAATGTTACTGTTATCTTTATTAATCAAATAAGAGATAAAATAGGAGGAATGGGGTATGGACCAACAACTGATACAGTTGGGGGACATGCACTTAAATTCTATACTTCTGTAAGACTTGAAGTTAAAAGAAAAGGTTCGATTAAAAAAGGAGAAGAAGAGATTGGGAATGTTGTTATTGTGAAAGCAGCAAAAAATAAAACTTTTCCTCCTTTTAAGAAAGTTGATACAGAAATATACTTTGGTAGAGGTTTCTTGAAAGAAGCAGAAATTGTAGATATGGCTTTAAAAGCTAAAATCATTGAAAAAGCAGGTTCATGGTTTTCTTATGGAGATGATAAATTAGGTCAAGGAAAACCAAAAGTTATTGATAAATTAATTGAAGAACCAGCATTACTACAAGAGATTGAAGATAAACTGGCAGAACATTTAAAAGAAGAACAAGCATAGGTATAATTTAAGATACTTTAAGTATCTTTTAATTATAATTAAAAAAAAAAAGGAATAAAAATGGGTAAAAAAGTATCAGGAACAGGAAGTAAAAAAACAGGAAGTAGATGTAATAGAACAACAATAAAAGGAAGATTTGACATTACAAAAGAAGCTTCAAAACATTGGAAGTATGGTAAAGGTTCAGGTAAACCTAAACCTTTACCTAAAACAGAATAAATAAAAAAGGGTAACTAACAATAGTTAAGAAAAGTAAGTAAAACTAACAAAACCTATTCATTTTAGATATACTTAATAAAAGGAGTATATCATGAAATATTTTCAATAGGATAAGTTAGTTTGATTCTTGGAGTTTCAATTTCGTTACTATGACTGTTTTCCAAACAGATTCTATCTATATTGAAAATGTTTACAGCAAGAGGTATTTTACACAACGTAAAATATAAGCCCTGATTTGACGGCATAAAGATAATATGAGATAATACCGCTAAGTTAAGTAAGATAACTAACAATATCTTTAGAATCAAATTAAACCTTTTGTCCAACAGCAACAATTACAGGTTCCATTAAAAAGAAATCTTCTGATTCAAACATTTCCTCAAGATTTTCTAGTGCTGTTTCCATCAATTTTAAATCCTTTTCTAGTGTTACTTTTTTATCAGGATATTTTTTTATTGCTCTTTTTATATAATTTGGTCTCCATTGAAAATTATTTTGATAAACATTCATTCTTTCATCAATATCTTTACCTGCTGTATCAAGCATACCAAGAAAAAACTTCTGATTTTTAAAGCCAGTTTTCCATAATTGATTATAAATCTGTCTTCCATGTTTTCTATTTGACATACCAGGTATTTTTTCAGATAACTTAAATATCTTTTCTACTATGTTATCATCATCAGGATATGCTACTGTTAATTGATCATCTAATGTACGAATCACAACTACTCCATTCTTATTCATTATTTTTCTAAGTTCTCTAAATACTTTTGTTGGATTATTTAAGTGATGAAAAACTGCTGATGAAAATATTAAATCAAAACCATCTTCACCTATCTCGGTTAATTTATCTTTTAATAGTTGAATACCATCTGTTGTCTCAATATCTATATTATAGAAACTATGATTAATATAGTTAGAACTGTTTGCTTTTTTAATAGCATCAGTACTTTGATCTACACCTATTATATGAGAAAAACCACCTATTTTACTAAATCTTTCATTTGTAACAAAACCTTCGGAACATCCAATATCTAATCCAATTAAATCTTCTTTTTTATCCATAAGACTTAATCCATATTCTAACCCACTTAAATCAGACTCTTCTCTTAATTTACTTTGTTTTCTAAGTCTAGCTAATTCATCATACTCAACAGGACAATATGATGAATCTTTATTTTGTTTTAATAGATATACATTATTTTTTTTACTATAATGTAATACTAATACAACAACTATCAAACAACCTATTGTATGTATTATACTACTAGATATAGTTAATATATCTTTTACTTCTATTATAAAATATACAGTAAAGACAAATCCTGAAAAGAACCACCACAACCATGTATTTCTAGCTATATTTTTTGTTGTTTCTTTTGGATGTTTTATTAAATCTTTTATAATTGGTACATAAAAATATCCATATATTAATGTCATTATTATGAATACTATTGAAATAAATGAATAATTAATTGTATATTCCACTTTAGTCTTACCTTTTCTTTTTATTATATATTTTTATTATTTTTTTTATTATTCTTTTTATTAAAATATATAAATGACACAAAAAAAACTAAACGTTTTTATTTATCTTTAAGTATAATTAGATACGATAAAAACAAAAAGGAAAAAAATGAAAAAACAAATAATAACATTAACATTAATATTATCAACGTCTTTAATGGCACAAAGTGATTGGCAAACACAAAAAGTAGAGCTAATGAAATGTCTTGAAAAAGCAGAAACAAAAGAAGAATTAAGATTATGTAAACCTAAAAATAGAGGAAAAAATTTAGAAGAAGTCAAAGCAAAAATTCTTGAAAAAATAAATCAAAGGATAGAAAAACTTGATGGTTCTAAAACTTGTGTAAAAAATGCAAAAACAAAAGAAGAATTAAGAATATGTAAACCTAGAAAAGGTCAAAAAGGTAGAAAAGGTCAATAACAAAAAGGTCAAAGAGGTCGTTGAACAAAATGTAGTTCGCATTCCCTTCTATAACTAATCTTCGATTAGTTTAGGATGGGAGGTTTCACCATATAAAATAATCTTGTTTAATATGAATTGATTTGATAATCTTTCTTAAAGATTTATATAATTAAATGTTTTTAGATACACAAAAGACATATTAAAAAACTGTAAAGGTAAACAATAAATGTTAGATTTTTTTAATATTAATAGTAAATTATTTTGGGAAGATTTTGAAAAAAATTATTCTAAATTACTTTATTACAATATTAGAAATACTTTTGTTTATTATAATTTTAATTTTTTAAAAGAAGATATTGAAGATTGTTACCAAGAAGTATTCTTAAAAATATTGTCTTCAAAAGAAACAATTTTTAAGAATTATAATAAAAATAAAAGTTTATTTACTACATATATAAGTACTATTTGTAATAATAAAACAAGGGATTATTTAAAAAAAATCAAATACAATATTGATATAGATACAATAAATGTATCATTTGAAGATAACTCAATTGAAGATAGTATTAGTGTAGAACAAATACTAAATAATAATAGTTTAACTGATAAAGAAATATTAGTAATTAAACTATATTATTTAAAAGAACTTTCTTCTATTGAAATATCTAAAATATTAAATATAACAGATAGTACAGTAAGAGTGATAAAAAAAAATGCTCTAAAAAAAATACAGAAGGATGTAAAATGAAAACTTGTCCAAATGAATATGAACTAATTTCCTTTGTTTCAATTCATTCCTCTAAAGTAGAAAAGCACATTACTCATTGTAATAGCTGTTTAAATACAGTTTTATATCTAAAAAAACATCAAAAAGAAATAAAACAATATGGGAAAAAAGAAATAAGTAGATATAAAAATACATATGACGTAACAGATAGTAAGGAACAATTTAGAATAAGTCTTCAGCGTAATTTAACATTGCGAGAAGACTGTAGTGTTATATCTAAATTAATTTTAGATCAAAACTCTTTAAATATTTTAGATATAGGTTGTAATAATGGTGATAATATTATAAGCAGATTAGATAATATTAATGTAATAGATAAAGTAGTAAATTTAATTGGTATTGATGTTAATTCTCAAATTATATCTGATGCTAATAATAAACATACAAATAGCAAGTTTAATTTTTTTGAAATAGATGTTGAATCAAATGATTTTATATTTACACTTAATACTATTATGAAAGAAAAAAACATAGAATCATTTGATTTAATCACTATTCCTATGGTTTTAATTCATTTAAAGAAACCATATAAATTATTAAAAAACATAAGAAAATTATTATCTAAAAATGGATCACTATTCATAAGAGATATGGATGATGGAGTTAGTATTGCTTATCCTGATGATGATAATTTAGTTAGTAAAATGTTAAAAATTAGTAGTTCACTTGAAGATACTGGATTTAGAGAAAATGGTAGACAAATATATTCATTACTCCAAAAATCAGGATTCAAAAATATATCATTACATCCTGAAAGCATAAATACTATTCATCGTTCTCATGATGAAAGAGAAGCATTATTTCAGATTAATTTTAACTTTGTACTTGGAGATTTGAAATTAGCTAAAGAAAAATACCCTAATGATGATAAATTAGCCAAAGATTATGATTGGATGATTGATGCGTATGAAGAGTTAGAAGAATTATTTCAACGAGACGACTTCTTCTACCAGATGGGAACAGTAGTATATAGTGCAACTAATAAATAGTTGAGTGGTAACTTAAATTCATACTCTTTTTATTATATTACCTAAGCAGCCATTTCGTTTTGTAACACTACATTCATTTCTTCAAATTTAGATGGAGATAAATTATTTAAAGAAATTTTTACTTCTATTAATAAAAAAAATTTAAATAAAAATGAATTGATATCATTATATGATATTGAAGATTTATATATTTATAACTAATATTTAATAAAATATAGTAGAAAAAAAAGAATACATTAAGAATATAAACAAGTTTAACAGAAGAAGTATTCCCAGATTAATTAATTGGTGTTACTTATAAATTAAGAGTTCTTTAATTTAATTTAAAAAAAATCTTTATTTTTTGACACTATATGTCAACCCTTTTCATTATACTTATAATATCAAAAGTGTTAAAAGATAGTTACTTCTAAATATATAATTGGTAAAAACTACTGTCTTTATTTACTTTTGGTTTTTTAAAGAAATACAAGTGTAAAAAAATAGTTACTTCTATAAAAATTACAAATTAAATAAAATAAATCTGTTTTTACTTACTTGTATTTCTTTTTTTTAAAATAATAATAAAAGGATACAATATGTTAGAACTTCAAAAAATAATTTATGGTGATAAATCATTATTTATATCAACCTTAAAACCTTCTAATGAAAATATAGTAGCTCCCATAAAAGTAGTAAAATTTTTAATTAAATTAAATGAAATGAATTATTCAATTAAAAATATGGAAATTCTTTTTAAATTATCAAATACTGATTTTAAATTAATAAAAGAAGAATTATTTTCTTTATTTGATAATTTAAGAATAAATGGTTTTATTTTTAGAGATCAATTTGCAAAAACTTCAAACATGAAAGATTATTCTGATGAAGAATGGATGGCTATGTTTGCACAATATTCTTTAACATATGGTTGGACAAATCTATTTGAAAGAATATATAATAAATCTCCTAAAACAGTTATAAAAGATTTTTTTAAAGTAGAAAAGAACACTATAAAATTGAAAACAAATCTAAAAGAATTTAGTATATCTTTGGATTTTGAAAAAGATTTAACTGAACTATTAACAGATATTGTTAATTCAAAAATAGTTTTAAGAGAACAACAAATAAAAATAATTCAATGTATGCCTATAGAAATTACTAAAAAAGTATATGCAAAATCAAATATTGTAATAAAAGAAATAGAGATACATATATTAAAAGTGTTATTGGAAGAAGAATTTATAGATACTGTATATTTTAGAGATACAGACCAAATAGTTAGAATAATATCAAATATATATTCATATGATAAAAAAATATACAAAGATACCAATGAAAGAAAATTAAATAAAGATTTCTTTAATATTCAATTAAATAATTCAATTTTAAAGAATATAAATATAAAAATTCCAACAAAAGTTAGGAAGGTGATAGTAAAATCATTAAATGAACAGAAAAATACTGATTATGTAGTTGAAAAAATGTTTAAATATCATGGTTTTTGGAAAAAAATATTTACTGCATTAAAATGGGAAAGTGAAGAAAAATCTTCAATTAAATATCCTAATTTTAAACTTATAAAAGATAAATTATATATTAATGATAGGTCAAATACTTTTAATGCAAAAATAGAAAAAGCTAAATTTGAAGGTGATTATGATAAAGCAGTTCGAATATTGTCAGAAAATCCAGGATACTTAATGAGAAATATAATGGAGTATTTGAGATACACAAAAGACACAAAGATAGCAAAAAAAGAAAATATAACTAACACAAATAAATTTAAAATAGATTCTAATAGATTTAATAATTATTCAGATGAAGAATTATTCACAGAACGTATTGATTTAAGTGCTTTAATAAAAGGTACTTCTAATGAAATAGTAGTGAGTAAAAAAGAAAAAGTGAATGAAGAAGTAAAAGTGAATGAAGAAGTAAAAAAAATACATCCAAAAAGAACAAACATAGTTAAAAAAGATGCCTTTACATTTTTTAATTCAAAAGAATTTGTTAGAGTATTAGAAAAAACTAATACAAAACTTTTATGGCAATCATTATCATTGTTTGATAATGATTCTTTATATATAGATAAAACTAAAAAAACTATACAAAATATTGAAGTTAATTACAAACAACCATTACCAGGGATTAAAAAAACAATGGTAAATAGTGTTAAAAAATCTATTAAGAAAACAATAAAAAGAATCAAAAAAAAGGAAAACAAAAAATTAGGTAAAATATATATTGCTGAAGATGTTAAGAATCACAATATACAGTTTTCTGGTAGAAAATCAAAAGGATTAACTTTATCTGGAGAGTATTTAAGTCCAGGTAGTAAAATCCCTTTTTCTCAAGTTATGGGTGAAAATAAAATAATAAGATTAGGTATTGCATGGAGAGGACTAGATAGTTGTGATATAGACCATTCTATAAATATTTTAGATTCAGAAAAATATGCAGATACAGTTTTTTATGGAAATCCTATATATAAAAAAAATGGTGAAATTATTATAAGTTCTAGTGGTGATATAACAACTTGTGGTGATGATTTATTTTCAACAGAATTAATAGATATTGATTTAGATTTAGCAATAGAAAATGGGTTGGGTAATATGCTTACCTCTGCAATCCAATATCAAGGGAAAAATTTTGATAATTATGAAGTTTTATGGTTTATGAATATTATAGATAAGAAAGATAGAGTAATAGATAATAGGAAAATTTCAATACAATTAGATCAAATGAATTATGCAATTCAAGTTAATGAAAGTACAGGTGAAATGTTAGGCTTTTATATTGATTTGAAAGAACAATTTTTAGAAGTGTTAAATATTAGTGTTAAAAGGGATTCTAATTATAGTAATTCTTCTATTTCTAAAGAAAAATTTGAAAAAGTTTTAGAAAATAGAGAACCATTAATATCTCTATATGATGCTTTAAGAGGAGTAGTTAAGAAAAAACAAATAGTTAATTCAATTGAAGAAGCAGATGTTGTAATTATGTCAAATCTTCCAAAAAAAGAGTTTAAAAATAAAACATATCTCTCACCAGGACATGAAGGTGAAAAAATAAAAGAAATTATATTTTAAAATAGTCAAAATCCTGTTTAAAGAACTTTGTTTAAACATAATTTTCCTTTCTGTTTTTCATTTATTTTATACTACATTTTATCTTTAGATAACATAAATGAAAACTAATATAGTTAACAATAAAAAAGCACTTCCTTAATAATTAATATTATATAAAACATTATAATAAAATTAATAAAAAGGACACAAGATGACAAGAATAATATCTATATTTATAATTATGTTAATTTTAATTATAACAGTTAATACAAAGAAGAAAGAAATAAGTAATGAAATGCATGAAAATGAAGAAATGATGAATTTAAATAGTAAATTTAGTAGAATAAAAATAAAAGAAACAGAAATAGTTGCAAATTATTTATATTCATATGAAAAACAAATAAAAGATGAATATTCAATATCTGTTGAATTACCTAATTTAGAAGAAACAAATGATTATAGAATACAAGATAGAAGAATGTTAACAGATTATCATGATAAAGACTTAGAAGAATATATGAATATACAAGTAGGTGATAATGATAGTATAGAAACATATGCTTCTAATTATGGAAGTTTTGGATATTAAAGTTTTCACTTTCTTCTGCATAATTAGTATCTCTAATAACTGATTCAGCATTTTTTTAAGAAACAACTACAACTTTTATATTATTATCTACTGTTTAACTCATATGATAACCATTTAATAAATTCATACCATTCTAATCTGTTTGTGTTTGAATGTTATCAACTTGTGATAACAATCCACTAATATCCAATTTATATTTATTTATAATAAATCATCAATAGTCTCATTAACTATATAATAATAATTACTTTTTATAGAATCATCAATAGAAATATTATAAATATCACAATATTCAAAAATATTACCAATTATTTCAGTAGAACCTTCGTTTTTTATAATAGAATCAAGTAAATTATTATTTTCACCATTAACTAAGAATTTTAAAAGTTTGGTATTTAAAAGTAAATAATCTTTATAAGTATTTAATTTAGATTTAAAATAATCTTCAGTTAAAAATTCTAAACCTTTAAATTTATCTTTTTTAGAATAATAATAAAATAATAACTCTAAGAAATGTTTAGTAGATATTTTTTCTAAAAATGATTGTTTGTTTTTTACAATTTTAAGTTTTTCTTTAAAATCATATAAAATATTGGTAGAAACAGTACAATTTTGAAGTAAAATACTTTCAAATTCATTTTCACTAATAATTTTATTAGTATATAGAAAATCTAGAAGAGTAGAATTTTGAGTCTTCTTTAAAATATCAGAAAAATTCTTTTTAATATATGTTTTAAAAGGTTTTTCATTGATTATAGATTTATCTACAGAAAAATAATTCATTATAGTATCTATACCTTGTTTAATTGCATATTTAATCATAATGTCTTTAATACAACTTTTTTGAAAAAAACTTGTAGTTGAATACTTCTCAAAATATTGATAAAAATAACTTTTATTTTGTTTTAAAGCAATATTAAAAAGACTTTTTTCATCAGTTATTTTATTTAAATTTTTTCTAAAAGTTTTGGGATTTAAATTATATAAAATACTGATATTTTTATTTTGATCAACATTAGATAAATTATAAATAAAATAAGAAATCAAGTCTTTTTCCATTTGTTTATTTATAAAAGGTAAAATATAATAAATTAAATCAAAATTATAATTTCTTATTAATACTTCTTTTAAAACATTATTGTATTCGGTAATTTGATTAAAGTAAATATTAAAAATGAAATTTTTAATATTTGTAAAATTATTTAAGTCAGAATACGATTTAATATTACTAAGAACAAAATAAAGTAAATACTTATATTTTTCTTGTAATACAAATGTTTTTGATTTTAAAATATCTTCTATAAAATTTAGTTTCTTTAAAACAGGTAAATCTAATGAAAAAATATCTATTTTATTTTCAGATAAAGGAGTTACAATTAATGAAAATTCCGGAGGTTTATTTTCATTAATTGCTTTAAATAAATAATGAGTGTATTTAGAATCTTCTTTATTAATAATAATATTTTTATCATTTTTAATAATAGTATTTAATTTAAAATCAGCAGAACAAATAGATGAATCAAGCATGTTAGCATCAACAAAATCAATTA
>Ga0233440_1002545_pt1 | contig 14818 bp, 13 predicted proteins | sample SI_123_September_5_FD_182791 | JGI IMG/M metagenome (GOLD analysis project Ga0233440, IMG submission 182791) | Seawater microbial communities from Saanich Inlet, British Columbia, Canada - SI_123_September2016_120_MG | ecosystem: Environmental > Aquatic > Marine > Inlet | place: Canada: British... | reverse complement strand
AAATATTACGTGAATAGCCTCATTTTTACATTTTAAACAAATGTATTTTTTAAATTTAGGCATTGTTCGAGGCCTCCCTAACTTTCTTTATATTCAATCGAAGATTTTCTAATTGAGCCTCTGTGAGTTTTTTCCTCTTTCTAATCTTCAAAATATCCTCTAATTGATAGATATCTTTTTCATTGAATATGATAGAAAATTCTCCAAAGTCTCCGGTTTGAGTTATAGAAAACCAAACTCCTCTAGATTGTAGTTTTTTCTGAATTAAATTAGCGTTTTTAGAGCAATTTTCAAGAGCTAAAGTAAATTGGAGAGTATTTGTTCCATTGATTTCTTTTAGCGGGAAATTATGGACTGAGATAGTTCCTTTTCCAAATCTGCCCCAATTACAAATTATTTCAAAAGTAGCGTCTTGATTTTGTTCTATCCTATAGGTCTTGTTATAGTGATTTTTCAAATAATACATTTGGTCTCGCTCTTCTTGACTATAAATCGACATAGGAATTCCTTTGACTTTCATTATTCGAAACCCTCAACAATTTTCAGAATTTTATCAACTTTCAAATCCATGGCTTTTAATCTAAATTTGACAGAGCGCTCTCTAAACAAATTAAATCTGATAAAGTCGCTCATCGACATCCCGGCTCTGACAGATGTACTTTTCAAGAAATCTTTTTCTTCACGGCTCATGACAAAATAAATGCCTTTAGTGGATTTAGATTTCGTCATCTTGCTGGGCCTCAAGTTTCTTCTGTTTCAAATAAAATTTATATTCAGTCTCTAAATGTTTAGCTAGAAAATTCCTAACATACGTTGAACCTTTTAATCCTTGTTCAAGACCTTTTCCAATTATAAAATCGAAGAAATCTTGGTCTAAAAATCTGACATTAATCGCTAGAACATTTGGGTATTCTTTTTTTCTTATTATTTTCATTTTTATTAACCTCCGGTAATGGTTTCATATTTTTTTTAAACTCCATTCTCGAAGGCCAGTAAAAAACAAAAGCCTACTTTTCAAACCAATTTTGGTTTGTAAAAAAAGAAAACCAAATATTACATTTAAACATCTACATACTCAAGAATATACTTTTACTTGTCGCTATTTATTATTTTAACGACAAGAATTAACGATGAGAAATAACTCTTCGACCTAGTTCAGTTAGTCTATATCCCCACCCAAGATTTTCGATTAACTTCTTTTCCTGGAGAAGTTTATAACTTCTAAAAACGCTTGTACTTTTTTTATGAAACTCTTTCGATTTTAATAACAGATTTTTTAATTCCTTGCTAGTTTTTAATCCATTAGTTAACGCCCTAGAAACTTCTCTAATTTTTAATTTATTCGAGTTTGCATTCTTAGGATAAATAATTCTCTGCTTTTTTAGAAATTTAGTTGGAGAATTTAACCCTTCTAATCTTCTGCCCATCCATAGCATTGTCCCTACTCTTTCATTTCTATACATGAATTTCAATATTTCTTTTTGCGTTTTTCCTAGTCTCATTTTTTAATTTTTTGCTGTACTGCTTGCTTGCATTATACCAACATTTACACGAGAGGTAGTTGAACTGAATTTAAATATCTTCCGCAAAACCAACATTAATACACTAAGAAGAAAGAAAAAAAAGAATTAAAGTTGCATTTCTGCAATTTTATTTCGGTGTTGCTCAAAAATTATCCGCCTTATCTCTTCAGTTTTTTCTTTAAAATCTGCCTTGAAGTTTTGGAAATCACCAAGCGTTTTCTTTAGGATTTGGTTATCTAGTTTTACTTGGTCTAATTCTTGACGGATATCGCTAATATTCTCTTGTTCTATCCGCTTCATAATTTTCTTTTGATTTATTCCGCTCTTCGCAATATACTTTTGAGGCACAGAGGAACTAATCGCCCACCCAAATCGCTCACACATTTGATAGTTATTCATTACGCTAGCAAGTGAGGTCGCGCTTGACCGCCGTAAGTCATGAGGTTTTATTGGCTTTCCTAGAATTTTTTTCCCCAATCTGTTTAACATCATTCTAATAGAATTATAACTCCTATCAAAAATAGCTTTCTCGTGGTCTTCTGAGGGATTATTTTTTAGGTATTCTTTTATATATTTCTTCGCGTCATCATCAAACATATAGATAACTCGCCCCTCTGTTTTGCTATACTCATGCTTTAGGTCAATTATCCAATCTTCGCCCTCTTGTCTAATATCTTCAAACCTAATGTTTAACGTCTCTTCAATTCTTAAGCCGGTATCCATTAGAAAACTAATTATCGTTTTATCTTCTATGCGAGTAGCATAAGAAATCACTTTCTTAATCTCTTCCGGCTTAAAATAAACTATGGATTTCTTTTCTTCAGTTAAATCAATCCAAGAAGTAAGGGTCTTAAACTTCTCTGTGTCCCCAAACTTATGTCTAAGGAACCGGATATATTCCTTTTTTATATCTAGTTTTACCCGTTCGCTATATCCCTCTGGACTAGCATTCTTCTTTAAGGTTCGTTTCTTTATTACGTCGTCTTGTAAATCTCCTATAAACTTTTTTAGGGCGTTTAAACTTATTGGATATATTGGTTTATTGATTTTATCCATATACAACCCAACCACCTTAAGCCTAAACATAATCTTGTTTAGGGTTCTAACGTTTGGTCTTTTGGATTTACCAACTAATCCAAGTTTTAAGTCTTGTAGAAATTCAGATATTAGTTTATCATTCTGTTTACTAACATCTTTTTTTAGTTTCTTTAAACACGTGTTGTAAGTATTTACGCTCCCGTGTATATCTATTTTATTTGCCATATTGAAAGGCCTCCTAGTTTTTTTTCTTAACCTATCTATTCCCTATCTAGTCCCATTCAATAAGCGAACCGAACAAATCGGTTCTATGCGCTGGCCGGGATTTGAACCCGGATCACAAGCTTGGAAGGCTCGTATGCTAACCATTACACTACCAACGCTTAATATAAATAAGAAAAAAGATTAGTTTATAAAATTAACGAAAAAAGAAAAAAAGTTAGACTGTACAATCAGCCCGATATGCGCAACTACTAGCAAAACTAGTATCTTCACAATCATCATTTTCACTAGTAATCCACTCTGGAGCTCCACCAACTATATTGTGACAACTATAATCAAGATTAGAACAACCCATATTTAAAACCTCATTACAAGCCTCTACACCAGTACTAAAATATCTCTCAGAAGGATTAAGAGAATCAGTCATACAAACATGGCTAGAATCCGAACCATCGCAAGAAGGCTCATAAGGATCTATAACATAATCTTCATTAACCCACACATATCTGGTCACATGATCTATTCCATCACAATTAGTAAATCCCCATCGGTTACCATGTATAGGATCAATAATATAACCCCATGATTGAATGCATCCCTCATATTTTTTTATACATTTTTTTGGTTCATTAACTCCATAGAAATTCACTATATTGTTTATAGTATTTTCATCACATACAAACCATTTGCCCTTTCCTTTAATATCTTTTGCACATAATTTACTTGTTGCAACCTCTTCATCTACATAACTATATCTCACAGTATGAATGTGATTTTTCATAACACATTGAGCATCATTACTTCCAGAAGCAGAAATAAAAGGAGTGATTTTACTATACTCATTTGGTTCAATCCATCCAGAATTATCCCCGGATTGAAAAAAGTATCCATCAAAACTATAACCATAATCTACAATACCTTGTGCACAATCATCGCCACCATAAATTCCCCCATCATCTTCAGTTGCATAAACTCTGCATCCATTAGACACATCAGAATATATCCATGAACAACCTGAGTTAACTACATTTGCACTGTTACCAAATAAAGTTTTATATGAATTATCATCATTATTACATTCTCCATCATCATCATCTCTCACAGTCATATAATTATATCTTTCTAATAAAATAGATTCATAGACGTCACAACCATCTTCTTCAATATAATTATTATAAAATGCTACATTATCCCATTCAAAAGTTTCAGAAGGTACAATAAATTCTGAACTAACTACTTCTGCAAGAAATTCACCATAATACCACCCGCCACTATCTATTTCTGTATTAAATACAAAAGTTACTTCAATATTAGTAGTTCCTTTATTCAAAATATCTCCCACTTCTAAATGAAAATTTTGTGCCTGGTACTCAAAGTGAACTACATCTCCTTGTTCACAAAGAGGCTCCCCTACACAAGCAGGATCACTTATACAATCACTATCGGCACAATCTATATCGCCATCACCATCATCATCGAGGTTATTTGTGCAAATTTCTGGATTGGTAATACATCCACTTGTATCAAACCCAGTACAATCAGTTAAACAACTTAAAGTTCCACTATCAAAACCTAATAATCCGCAAGTCACATTGCCCAAATCACTACCATCGCAAACTTCATTCAAACTAGCATCATTTGGAGTTTGAATAATATTATCTCCACAAATAAGATCTTCATCATTATAACATCCACTTGTATCAAAAGTGCAACCCGATAAATCACAAGTCAAAGTTCCATTGTCAAATCCTTCTGTAGTACAATTATGACCACTCAAATTACCTTGTTCACATTGAGCACCACAAGTTTCTATATTACATTCATAATTGAAAAAACCTTCATTATTACATTGACACTGAGCATTACAATCTGCATATGGGTCTCTTCTTCCTATTTTGACACCATCACACTCCCAGGTAATTTGTGAACAATTAAAATTATTCATTGTGTTTGGCAATTCACATTCTTCATTGATCTCTACAACCCCGTTCCCACATATAGAGTTTAAATCAGGACAACCACACTGAAAAAATGGATTTGCATTATCACATTGAGATTCCCTAGCTTCACATAATAATGATCCAGAACAAAGACCACTTGGATAATTATTACAAATTAACTCATAATTACCCTCTGCTATTGTCTCAACACATTCACCATCAATGAGATCTTGACAAGGATCTCTACTTGCTCCATGTATTCCCCCTCCTCCTTCACTCCAAAAAACATCTGGATCATTTGGAGTTTCCATCAAATGATACTTAGTGGGGGCCATTTGAATTCCCTCTTCACACCCACTAATAAATAAAACAAAACCAAAAAATAAACTTACAATTAATAATTTTTTAACATTTAACATAATCCTATCCTCCCTGTACCACTCACACATAATGGATTGCTAGTACCCACATTTTCAATATCCTCGACACAAGTATAACCCATGCCATAATCATTACAAATAATTAATTCTGTTGGGGTATCATCTGCAGCATTAGTACCAAGCGGCACCCTAACTTGACCATTAAATCTTGAAATTCCAGAAACATATAATGCATAATCTGTATTCATTCTATTTGCAGGATTATCAAGCCATCCGCTATCAACAACAGATAATAAAGTAGGATTAACTTGACCACCAGAATAATCATTACTTTCTCTTAAAATTTTAAATCCTTTATTATTTCCAACACCACCAGCATAAACATTGGCAACACCTGTACCAGTTTCATCAAAACTATGTCCCATAACAGAAGGATTTCCACCAGTACCGCCAGAATTATAAGCATAAGCAAAACTACCAAACAATCCAATTAACAAAACAAAAGCGTATAAATGTTTTTTTTCTATATTAATTACTATTTGCAAATTTTTTCACCTCTTTTTTTATTTATATGATTTGAATTTAAATAACTTTCTTTTAAATAAAATCCAAATATTAACACAAAAAATAATAAAATTCCAAATATGCCTGAAAAAGGAACAGCAGAACTATACAAAACACACAAAGAACTACTTGTATTTAATGCAACACCATTCCCAGAATATAACGTCCAAGTAGAAGTCCCATATTGGTCCCCACTATTATCATCTACGCAAGAACCATAAACCAAATATTCATCCGGCCCAGCAATTGGAGCAGGACCCGGAGCAGGAGAACTACAATCATTATCATCATCATAATCACATCCAGAAGGACAACAACCATCATCATTGGAACATACAGTTATTTCAGTTCCAGAACAACTACCCAAACTACAAGTATCAGAAAAAGTACAACTATCCCCATCATTACAAGAATTAGCAGTATAAGAAACTCCACAAACTCCCCCATTACAAACACCCTCAACACACGGCAAATTATCTAAATAATCACAGTCACTATTTACACTACATTCAGTAGTGGAGGGAAGATATTCACAACACATTTTCCACCCATAATTTGGATCAGAACAAGAAGATACATGTGCATTTCCCCCAGCACTTGCAGAAAATAAACAAAAATTATTTACTCCACTTGGACAAGAACCAGAAGAAATTCGAGAACACAAAACATCACCAGCTACATCAACTTTAGTATTATATCCACTATCCCACCAATGTTGACTAGCTTCAAAAGCAACATGGGAATTTAAATTATTAAACATTATAAAATTATAATCTGAAGACGTAATATTCGCCTCAACAAAACTCAAATCATCATAATCACAACAAAGAACATAATCAGTAATTCCAAACCCAACATGAGTATTTGAATCAGAATAAAAACCCAAACCAGAAACCTCATATTTGTCCGTAGGACAAGAAGATTGAATAGTACAATCATCTGCAGCACTAACAAAACTAAAACTAAATAAAACTAACACTAATACTAACCAACTCTTTTTCATGATAATAAAACCTATTATTCATTTAAATAGTTTTCTTTAAAATAAAACCCAAATATTAATAAAAAGAATAATAAAATTCCAAATATACCTGAAAAAGGAACATCAGAACTATATAAAACACACAAAGAAGAATCATTACTTATTTGATTTCCAGCCCCACTGTATAATGTCCAACCTGCAACACCATACTGATTTCCATCACCATCATCTTCACAAGCAGTATAAACAATATATTCATTTGGTCCAACTATTGGCGCAGGGCCAGGGGCAGAAGAACTACAATCACTTGTATCAAAAGTACATTCATTTTGAGTTCCAGCAGCATAACAAGCTAAAGTTCCATTATCAAAGCCTTCAGTAATGCACGTTTCAGAATAATTTGCACTTCCATCACAAGTTTCATTTAAACCATCATCATTTGGAGCTTGAATAATATTATCTCCACATTCTTCAACAACATTAGATGTACACAAAACAGTATTAAAATCAGAACAATCGCCTAAACAATATAAAGTTCCACCATCAAATCCACCAGGAATACTAGTACAATTTTCTCCACCCAAATCGATTCTATCACAAGTTTCATTAAAATTATAACCATTGGGAGTTTGAATAATACTATCTCCGCAATACCCTGATGGAGAAGAAGGTTCACATTGTAAGATCCCAGAATTCCAATTCCACCACAGGGGACAACAATAACCACTGGTACCTGCAGTACACCAATATTCTTCAGAATTAATCCAATTTGAACCATTCCAAGTATACGCTGATTCAAACTGATAATCGGTATGAAATCCGGTACATTCTGAAGGAGTAACTGATCCTCCAGGAATTTGACCATTACAATCCGGATCTAAACACCCCCAATACCCATCTCGGTCTTCATCTAAACTAGGGGAAGATAAACAATCTTCATCAAAATAAGATAGAATTGGACCTTCAATGATAGGATAGAAATAAGGACGAGTACTAGCCCTAATCGCAAGATCAAAATTATAATTAATTTTAAAAGAATTTAATTGTTCTCGAAAAATGGGATTTTCAATTACAAATTCACAAGACTCATCAAAATCTTCATCATCAAAATATATTGAAGTTAAAGGATAATCCAAATACAAATCATCACAGCCAGGAGAAATATATCTTATATCAGGATTAGAAGAATTAGAATATTGATCTGTAAATTGTAGGGGAACTCCCGAACTATCTAAAAATTGCAATCTAATTCTAGAATCAAGCCTTGTTGAAGAATCGCCATCAGCATTAACCCCTTCAATTGCAGGATACCAATTTTGTGGACCAGCAGCAAAAATAAAATTTGCAGTAGAAATATTATTAAAATCGAATTCAATAGAACCTTCTAATAAATGAGTATAAAGAGTCCCAAAATTAACAGAACTAGAATCACTTGCAGGATACAAATTATTATTCGGGGGATCACTATCTCTCACAATCCAATTCCATACATAATCATTATGATTAATATAAAAAGAATAATCTCCAGGATACGCCCCACTAACAAAACTAAAACTTAAAAATAATAAAACTAACAATAACAAAAATTTCATTTAACTGCCCCACGCAATTTCTCTCTAAGATAGTCTTTCATAATTTGATCAACTTTATCTGCACTCCACCCTTTTTTAATCAAAGCAGATTTTACTTGATCTTTAGTATATCCTCTGTTCAAAGAATTATAAATAAAACCATTCAAAACAGATCTATCTTTTTCATTAATAAAAACATTTTTAGGAGAGAGTTTACCTTTCAAACTCCAAGGACCACGATAAAATAAAATATACAATACAAAAAGAACAAAAACAATTAATAATACAATATACAAAACCTTTGGAGTTTCTTGGACACAATCTTTTGGACAATAATTAGCATTTAATTCATCCATTTCATCAACTCCCAAATAATTCGCAGTAGTACAAACACCATCACCACAATAAAACTCGCAAGAAGAATCCAACAAACAATAAGTATCATCTCCAGTAATTTCCAAATCAGTAAAAACAATTGTTTTAATATTATTTAATTCACTAGTTTCAACAGCATAATCTATTGAACTAACACTTCCACTCCAAGTAAGAACTTTACTATTATTTCTATGGGTTCCACCAACTGAATTGTCCAAATCAGCAACAACATTTCTAAGATCTTCAACTATAATATTATTTGTTCCACCAGTAATTGTTATCTCTTTTTCAACTCTTAAAAAATTAGTACTTCCCTCAAAATAATCAACATAAAATAATGTTGAATCCATATCTACATCAACATTATCAACATTAAACTTAAACAACTCATTAACATACGCCGGAGTATAACTACTTACACCACCATAATTGAAAATTTCATCAGGATTAAATAATGCTAAATTATCAATATTTCTACTTGAAATTCGATCTATTGAGATTGGTAAAGAAGAAGTAATATCGTGCAACTCATTTACAATCAAAACATATTTTGTATCTTTATTAGTAAGATTACCAGCCTTCAAAGAAGTAAAATTACTTTTCAAAGAATTTATTCTAGTAATACTGGTATCGATTGAAGAATTATACCCCATAAAATCATAAAATGATTTTTCATCTCCAGTTAAAGAACTTAATGAAAGAGAACTAACAATCCCAGATTCCAAATTCAAAAATTGAGTATCTAAATGTTCTTCCAAAGGAACAATATGAACATCAACAGAAGAAATTCCTTCAACCCCCGAAGAATCCTTAACTTTCAAAATAACACTATAATTTCCCTCATAGGTATATTTGTGAGAAACTCTTTCGCCAATACCTGTTGAATTATCTCCAAAATCCCAATTATAGGAAACAATTGTTCTATTATTACCCACATTAGAATGAGAACCATCAAAAATTATATCAAAATTTTTCGCCATATAAAATGAACTAACTTCAATAATCGCAGTTGGTCCGGCACTAACTCCAAATGCAACACTATCATCATAAGAACCAAATTCTAATTCTAAAATACAATCTTTCCTATCATCAACAATCGGCGTTTTCAAATTAATAAAAGAATTAAGAGGGATTGTTTTATTACTCAAATCAACTTCCAATGTAGTAGAACTAACTGAATAAAATTTATCACTTGAAACTGCACCAAACTCCAAATCAAGATTATTAAGAGTTACAGATCCTGCGCCAACAACACTAATTTCTAGAGGGATAAAACAATTTCCAGAAATACCATCACAAACACTATCCATTGCATTCATCAAACCAATATCAGAAACATATACTTGAGAAGAAGTTAAATTAGTTTCATAATTTTGTTTTTGTATTCCAAAATAATAATAATCTACATTATTATATGTTTTTCTTGGAACTTTAAAATTATTATTAGTGGCAAATATGCAGGCTTCAAATTCTAAAATATCCCCATAATCCGAAACATCTAAAATGATCTCGCATTCGACATTGCCATATGCATCTGGAACATTTGTAAAAATACACTCTTTGCCTTTAATTTTTGCCTTCAGATCTCCCCCAGGGGTAATTCTTTTTGCAGTCCCTTTAACATTAATTTTTAATTCACTAGCAAACTCATCTAAAGAAATTTCAAAATCACTGCATGCGTTACTTGCGCCAGGATTATAATCTACCTCACCAGGGAGATCAGTATTCCCCTCATAATCTGCAGGTAAAATATAATTTCCCCATCCAATTTCAGCACCAAAAAAACTCCAGTCATAATCCCCATCTGCACCAACATCAAACTTTACTCCATCGGCACTTCCCGAAATACTAAAATTTAATTTGGAAATTGTATTATCAACTTCAAATCCAACAAGAGAAGTTTCATTATCTCCAAGTGTTATTGAATAACTAGTGGATGCATCTCCAGCAGAAAAAACTTCCGCAGGACCTAAAACTTCCCCAGAATTAATTAATAAATCATAAATTGAAATTTCTTTTTCATCATAAGATCCGCAAGAAGTTACATCTCCGGATAAAATTTCATCAACCAAAACACTACTATCATTAATGATTATATTTCCCTGGAAATTACTCCCAACAGAATAATTATATTTAGTTAATTCAACATTGAAAACTGATGCGGCACTAACAAAACCAACTAGCAATACCACCATTAAAAAAATTAATCCTTTTTTCAATCAATCACCCTAATGTACAATCTTAAAATTTCTATATTTAAATGTTTCTTTAATAGAACTCTTTTCCTTTAGTACTTGGCTTCACTCTAACCTTCCCATCTTTAAAAGTTGGATAAGAACTTTTAACTAAATGGTCCATAAAAACTCCCAGAGCCGCAACTTCAGAATGAGGTTGATTAGTTACGCCAACATTATAATCCGCCAACTCATAAACTTCACCAGGAACCTTTTCTCCACCAACAACAATTAAAATATCCCCTTTTAAATCAGAAACTTCAAGAAAATCCTCTCCATACATTGTTAGATGGACAACTGTTTTGCCAGCAAATAATTTTTTATAAGACTCAACATGTTCGATAGAAAAATTTCCTCCGAATTCAGAAACAATCCTTTCAACACTATTTTCATAGGATCCATCTTTTTGTCCAGTGTAATATATCTTGGAAGCCCCAAAAGATCTTGCAACTAATGCAACATGTGTGCTAATTCTTTTGTCTCTACTAATACGATGTCCAAGTCTTAAAACTTCAATCATAATGAAAGACACTAAAACCAATTAATAAAACTATCTAAACCAGAACATTCACATAATAAGATTATCCTATTACGAACAAAATGGAAGTAACAAAATTAAGCGCGCGAGGAAATATAGGGATTTATTCAATAAAAAAGATGAAGTAATTTTGTTGAAATTTAACCATGGGAAGAAAATCTATCAATAACCAAAACCTTTTAAATAAAACTTAATCTCAAAACCATTATGAAAAGCTTTTATATGAAACATTATAAGAAATTACTTCTTATACCATTTATATTATTGGGATTAAGCATTTTATTCCTATCTGTTCAATATGCAAACAACGGATACATAATAGATAAGGATGTTTCATTGAAGGGCGGAATTTCAGCAACAATTTATTTTCAAGAAAATATAGATACAGAAAATCTAAAAACAGATTTACAAGAAAAATATCCTAATGCAGAAATTTCAGTTAGAGGTTTATCAACTTTAGGATCAAAACAAGACAAAGGTATAATTTTAGAAACTACAGACATAGAATTAAAAGAATTAACCACATATATTAATACAAATTTTCCAACGGCAGATATTTCAATTCAACAAACAGGAGAATCATTAGGAAAATCATTCTTCAATGAAATGTTAAAAGCAATATTTTTTGCATTCATATTAATGGGAATAGTAGTTTTCGTAACATTCAGAAAATTCGTACCTTCAATAGCAGTGATATTATCTGCATTCTTAGATATTACAATAACCTTAGCAATAATAAGTGCATTGGGAATGAAAATTTCAACAGCTGGAATTGCTGCATTTTTAATGATCATTGGTTATTCAATTGATACTGACATTATGTTAACAACAAAAGTTCTAAAAAGAAAATCGGGAGATTTATGGGATAGAATTGTAATTGCATTCAAAACAGGAATGACAATGACAATAACTACAATAATAGCATTATTTATTGCATTCTTAATTACAAATTCAATAATATTAAAACAAATGTTTGGAATCATCCTAATAGCATTACTTGTTGATATGCTTTCAACATGGTTAATGAATACTGGAATTTTAGTGTGGTACTTAGAAAAATGAAAATGTTAAAAAAAGCAAGGGTGATCGTACTTATATTCTGTTTATTAGCAACATTAGTAGCAATAAATCCTCAATTTAACACAGAAGGAGTTGTAATAAAATCGGTAGAAGATAATTCTGAAGCAAGTTTAGCAGGATTAAATAATCCCTCAAAAGATTTAGCACCAACAAATTATGAAAGAATTGAGAGAATAAATGGAGAAAAAATAAATAACTTGCAAGAGTATTCACAAATATTACAAGAAACTCCAATGAATGAATCAGTAAGGTTAGATACTGATTTGAAAACATACACAATAATAAAAAATTCTGATGACCTTGGCCTATCTATACAAAACATCCCGCAAAGCAACATTAGATTAGGTTTGGATTTACAGGGTGGAACAAGAGTATTACTAAAACCAACAGAACAAATTACAGAAGATCAAAGAGATAATTTAATTGAAGTTATGCGAGCAAGATTAAACACATACGGACTTTCAGATATAGATATAAGATCTTCAGATGATCTTTCAGGAAACAAATATGTTTTAGTTGAAATTGCAGGGGCAACTCAACAAGAAGTTTCAGATTTAATTGCATCCCAAGGAAAATTCGAAGCAAAGATAGGGAATGAAACCGTATTCGCTGGCGGAGAAGAAGATGTAACATTCGTTTGTAAAAACGATGGGACATGTGCAGGCATAAGAGATTGTGTTCCAACAGAGGAAGGATATTATTGTAAATTTGAATTCCAAATAAGATTAAGTAATGATGCAGCTCAAAACCATGCAAGAATAACTGAAAATCTTGATGTTATTACAGAAGCAAATGGGCAACAATACTTATCAGAAAAATTAGATTTTTACTTGGATAACACACAAGTAGATTCATTAAACATTGGGGCAGACCTTAAAGGGAGTTTAGCAACAAGCATCGTTATCTCAGGTCCAGGACTTGGAGAAACACAAGAAGAGGCAGTACAATCAGCATTAACACAAATGAATAAATTACAAACTGTTCTATTAACAGGTTCATTTCCATTTGAATTAGAAGTTGAAAAAATAGATACTATCTCTCCAGCATTGGGTTCGGCATTCATCAAAAACGCAATGATTGCAGGATTATGCGCAATTTTAGCAGTCTCATTAATTATTTTCATAAGATATAGAAAATTGAAAATTGCAATCCCGATGTTAATAACTTCTTTATCAGAAATAGTTTTAATCTTAGGTTTTGCAGCAGTTGCAAAATATAACTTAGACTTAGCCGCAATAGCAGGTATAATTGCAGCAGTTGGTACTGGGGTAGATCATCAAATAATTATCATAGATGAAATATTGTCCAAAGGTTCTGAATACGTTCACTCTTGGAAACATAAATTAAAAAGGGCATTTTCAATAATATTCGCGGCCTATTTAACAACATTAGCGGCAATGATTCCATTATTCTCTGCTGGAGCAGGATTATTAAGGGGATTTGCATTAGTTACAATAGTTGGAGTTTCAATAGGAGTATTTATCACAAGACCAGCTTTCGCTACAATAATAGAATCCTTAACACAAGAATAAAGTTATTTATTTTTTAATATTTTCCATAGAAGGTATATAATTACAACCATTACTATTCCAAATAAAAATATACTTGTATTCTGGGCCGGCGCTAATAGTGGATCTGCCATGATGTTTCTAGTTCCTCAAAATATATAAAAGTTTTGATAAACGCCGGGACTGGGATTTGAACCCAGATGCCCGAAGGCCCGGTTCTCACGAAAAACAATTTACTAGGAAATGCTTTCCAGAAGGTTTTCTTCGAGACCGGTGCAATACCAGATTATGCGATCCCGGCATTAGAAAAAATAAAACACAACAACATTTATAAACATACCCAAATTCAAAAAAGGAATGGCTGAAGACTTAGAATTTAACTTCAATTCAAAGAAGATAAAAAAGATTTGGAAAAAGTATTATCTAACATTGATAATATTACTTTTAATTCCTATGTTCTTAGCAGGATTTTTTAGAGCATATACTTATGATCTCCCCATAACAGATGATTGGGCAGAACAAACAGTTATGAGCAATCTTCAATCCGGAATTAGCAATTCAATCTTACAACAATATCCAGAGATTGATCAACAAACATTTGACAATTTAGTATCTCAACAAACAAATTTATATTTAAAAGAAAATTCTGGACAAATAAATCAACAAATAAATTCTTTATCACAACAAATAAAAAACAATTATCAAGATGAGTCTGGACAAACATATCTTTTAGCAATAGACCCATATCACTATTATAGGCAGGCAGAAAATATTTTAGAAAATGGCCACGTAGGCGATGAAATTGTTGATGACAAACCATTCGATAATCACATGATTGCCCCAAAGGGAAGATTTGCATCAAA
>Ga0233440_1002542_pt1 | contig 14840 bp, 14 predicted proteins | sample SI_123_September_5_FD_182791 | JGI IMG/M metagenome (GOLD analysis project Ga0233440, IMG submission 182791) | Seawater microbial communities from Saanich Inlet, British Columbia, Canada - SI_123_September2016_120_MG | ecosystem: Environmental > Aquatic > Marine > Inlet | place: Canada: British... | reverse complement strand
TCATATTATTTTCTTCACGCTCGCGAATCCATTCCTTAGCAAAAGTGCCATCTTCAACTTCGCGTAATATTTCACGCATGGCCTCCTTAGTTTCCGGAGTAATAATTCGCTTTCCACGGGTGTGACCGCCGTATTCAGCAGTATTCGAGACAATTTCCCACATGCGTTCCAGCCCACCTTCCTGAACTAAATCAATAATCAATTTCATCTCGTGCAAGCACTCAAAATAGGCGAGTTCTGGCGGATAACCAGCTTCAATCAGAACTTCGAATCCAGTTTTCATTAATTCTGTTACGCCACCACAAAGAACCGCTTGTTCTCCAAACAAATCTTCGTAGGTTTCTTGTTTAAAAGTGCATTCTAGGACACCAGCCTTGGTAAAATGCATAGCTTTGGCCATGGCTAGGGCAATTTGCAGAGCATCATTATTTTCCGTGTCTTTTTCAACCGCGATTAGTGCCGGTACCCCAAACCCTTCCTTATAAACCTTGTATTCTTCGGTTCCGGGGGACTTAGGCGCTACCATAATCACACCAACACCTTCTGGCGCCATAATTTGACCATAAACAATACAAAATCCATGTGAAAAACTCAAAATTTTACCTGGTGTAAGATGTGGCTCAATATCCTTCAAATAAACCTCTTTTTGGTATTCGTCGGGGATTAGGATGTGAATGATGTCAGCCTCTGCCGACGCTTTTGCGATTGACGCGCGCGCCAAACCATCTTTTTCGACCGCATCCCAAGACGCGCCATTTTCACGCACTCCAACCACTACATCTAAACCTGATTCATGCATCATCATGGCTTGAGCTTTTCCTTGCGCCCCATAGCCAATCACTGCAATTTTTTTACCTTTTAATATTGCGGTATCCGCATCATCATCGTGGTACATTTTTACTTCAGACATTATTAAATTTGTTAAGAAATCTAAAAGGCAGCTTAGCAAAATCTGTGCCCGGGCACAAACCTAGTAAACCTCCTTCAAATAGCATCCTTCACAAAACACCTGCTCTGATCGATTAGGAGCATAACTCGAAGTAACTAAAGTTGAACACTTTGAACACGGCCTGGACCATGATTTCCTTGGCAAACGCTCAGCCATGCGTAAATTATTCCGAGTTTCTGGCGCAAAGTGTGGCACTGGCACTCTCATTCGGCGGTAAAATTTAAGTTCTTGCGGCACCAATCGGTATGGTCGCCCCGTTTTCTCGCAAACCAACGTTTCCTCGAGCAAGTTATCAGTAATATCATCATTTGAATCTGGGATTTGCGGGCCACTCCCAATTTCATAACGCTCTTCGTCGTGCCATTTAAGGCCGCGTTTTACGCACTCGTTTTTATTCAGCGGAAATAAATCCTGGGCCACAGTCTCATTATAAGCAAATAGTGATAATTCCATGGGAAAAAACTCGCCCCATTCCCCAGTTTCTTTCATATGTTCAATAATTCGCGCGCGCAACTTTTCATACTCTTCTTTTGAGTAGGATTTATTCAAAATGCAATACTCCCGCTTTTTCATTTGTGAGCAGCCAAACATGTCATGGCAGCTAGTTACCATATCGCTGTAGTAATTGTTATAGCCAAACCATGAAAAAGTACAAAAAGCACAATTTAAACCTGTTATTGACCCAACACATTCGTAGTATTTTTCGGCTTTATACCCCACGTGATCGCAGCTCAGAACATCCTTACATTCTGGTACCACCAAACAATCCTTAACATCTTCGCACCCCATAACATCAAAACAATTTTCACAGTTTTTAGAATTTAGAATGTTTTCGCCAGTTGAATTTTCACAATTTACCAAAAGGGCATCACGATGCGGAAAGTGAAGACGAAATTTTTTAAATTCAGACTTCATATGTTGCACTCCACTCCAGGTGTGAATTTTAAAGGTCGCCACTTTTTTCTCATATTCCTCTTTTGAGTAAGGTTTGTTAAAAATATGATGTTCCTTGCCACGTAACCCCACACAACCAAAACAATTTGAACAACTCCGACATTCAAACAAAAAAGCACTATCCCGGCAGGCGTTACAGTTCTGCGCATATTTAGAATTATAGCATTTCTCACAGTTAATACAGTCGTAAATGAGCTCGCACTCCTCACACCAGTAAACATCTGACACATCCCGGGAGTGGAAGTTAAAGATGCTGTACATTGAATCTTCATTAAAATCACCGCCAAAAACCAAATAACAGTTTTTGTTATCAGTTGTGATATTGCAGAATTCGCTGTTATGCGCCCGGGTGTTTAGCAAGGCAATTCGTGGAACCTCCAGTCGCAACTCCTTAAATTGTTCAAAAAATCCACGCGAAAAATCAAAATCACGACCATATTCGCTTGAGTCATACTTATCTGACCACCAACAATCCTGACAATAAACTTTAAAAAGTTTGTCTTTGGAATACACCGAAATAATAGATTTACCACACATATCACACTCGTCCTGATAGATTGAACGTTCATTGCGGTGCGCCAGTCGACGCCGATGTCGTTCATCAATGCAAATTGTGGGGTAGGGGATTTCCATCCCGTCCAAAAGTTGTTGCTCCCAGTCTGTTACCACGAACGACTTTCCCGTGATCCGACATGTTTGGTTTAAGTCAGCCATGATTCCAGTCTAGTCCTTTTAAGGAAAGTGTCCAAAATAGGACAAAAAGCCCCTTTTAACAGATTACAAATTGTCTCTCCAAAATGAGACTAATTTTTCCATAAAGCCTTAAACATACCTTCGTAGGCGTGAACCAAAGTCGGCTCTTTTACAATCACAGCTCGTGGCCCCAGCTCATCATCCATGTGCCAAATCGCGGCCTCATCATCATACAAATAAACCATTGAATCTTGGAGTTCGGGGTCAATGCGGAGCCTTACATTTCGTAGGTCTCGGTCATTAGTTGGTAAAAACTCCTGCGCATAATCACCGATTTCAGTCAAAGCGCAATCCACACTAATTCCTCTTTTACGTCGAACACGCACAAACTCATCTTCTGGCTCTTTGCCAATCACATCAATTAATCTTTCTGCTGACCCGTAAACCAAGAAACTATCCCAATCACCGTGCAGTACCTCAAATGCTTTTTGAGCAATTTGCTCCGGGTCAGTCACAATTTCCACTGGGTCATCCATCTGAACATGTTTAGAGAATTCCATCAGGTTAGAAAGACGCTTTAATTCCAGTTCAGCTTTGCGCAATTTACGTTGTTCGAGGCCCACTCTATTTGCCAAGCCATTTAGTGAAGCTGCTCGCAGAGTTTGCCTCCAATTTTCAGAAGAGGAAGTCACTAAATTTAAATTTTGAAGACGCTCAAAAACACGATAAACCTGAGCTCGTGATAAATCCGACTTTTTAACAAGCTCATTAATAGTTAGTTCGGGGTTTTTTTGAATAATTAAATAACACTGTGCCTCACTATCGGTGAGACCGATTTTCTTAAGCAGTGATAAGAGGTGATCTTTGAAATTCATGGGGATAATTTTGCCATAAATTTAAGATTTTGTAAACAATAGTTTGTACAAGTAGAGGCTGATGTTGTATTGTTCATATCCAACAGCTTATATCAAAAATAAATGCCTGACTACTTGATTCCCCTTATCGGCGGCTTGATTTCTTTTATAGCCGCTGTAATCGCGGCTTTTGCTGGTGGGGGATATGTTTTAATGATGTTTCCGATTTTTTTGTTGATGATCCCGGGGAGTTACGCTGGTAATTTAGCTTTGGTAAAGATGGGGGCTCTGGCTATTACCGTGTTGGGTGGGCAAATTCATTTTCGGAAAAGCAGTATTAGATGGAAAATTTTGGGACCACTTACCATGGGAGGATTTATTGGAACCGGCATTGGAACTTACCTTATTCAGTATCAATTTAATGAGGATCTATTTAAAACCTTACTCGGATTTACTCTGTTAATTGGTGCTTTTTACCTGATTGTTAAACGTGAAATTGGCCATGAGCGAGCCCATCGCCGCAAAATTAATTGGCGTGTCCTTCTCGAAGTATTTATTTACGCCATGGGGATTGGAGTTTTGAATGGCTTGTTTGGAGGAGTAGGAATTTTTACTACCTTGTATCTAGTGTTTATTTTTGGCTTGGGATTCCGCACTGCCATTGCTTATACAATGCTTTCTTATTTGATTGTGAATGGTTCGCAGACTGCTTATTTGCTTACCACCGAAACAATTGATCCACACTTAGCGCTTTATTTAGTGATTGGAGCGGGGTTGGGTGGCTTTATTGGTGTTCATTTGCAGTACAGTCAAGGCAGTAAATACATTAAATACGTTACAATCACATTACTATTAGTTTTGGGGATTACGAGTTTGGTGAATTAGTTTTCAGGTTAAATATCTGACATAAAAAACAACCCTTTATTCGCGCTAGGGGAATAATTTGACGATTCTTGAATGTGAGGGTAATATTTTATGATTTCAATAAATAAGAAATCAAAACAAAAACAAAAACAAAAACAAACTTCTTTAAACGCTTGCTCTTTAAAAACTCTCGGCCCTCTTTCCCTCCTTCACTTCATATTACATATTGAAAACTTGAGGAGGACGCAAAGAACGGCTTCCCTCCAACCTCTAGGAAACGGGTAAATCCCTTTCCCGGACTGGACCGTTTATAGAGCATAGGCGGCGAGGTGAGAAGATGACAAAAATCCCTTCTCCCTTCACCGACTTTGCTCTGTGATGGTGGTTCCCTTGACCAGGAACTTCCGTTCGTTAGTAATAGTCTGGTGTTTCTTACACCGATCCGCAAGGATCAACTTAAGATCACGTAAAACAGACGGCTATGGTCAGGCATCTATATTGAACCAAAGCAAGGCAGTCAAAAAAACCGAGGATAGGATCACCTCACTAAAAATCACTCGTCATAGGGACCTCTGAGTAGCAAAATAAAAATAAAAACTACTAATAGAAAGCCTAGAAGGGTGGTTTTTGCTTATCACGCGAAACGGGATGAAATTCCAGTTTTGCGCAGCGAGCCGCAGGCGAGCCAAAAAATCAAACTAAAAAAGTTCGTGACAACCGGATGATGAAGTGAAAGGCCGTGACGCCCCGACAGACCAAAACGATAGGCCGGTCGGGGGAGCGCAGTGTCGATTTCTAAGGCACCAAGCCGTCGAGGTCGATGATCAAGCTGTCGGCCTGCTTCATGGTCAGCTTCAGTTCCGCGATCGTCTGACTCGGGTCTCGAGTGGCTGGGTTTGTGTAGTGGCGTTGAAACGCACACATCGTATCCTGCCAGACCCTCATGCTCGGAGAGATCCTTACTTTCGAACGCATTGTCTCTTGTCCTTTCAGACTATGGTCCGGCCTCCTTAAGGCTCGTCCCATATCATGGAGGCCACCGAGGTTGGTGGATGCCTCCTTTTTTCTTGAAGGGTTTCAAAAAAAGAGGAGACACCCATACTTAGCGACCTTTTCATCATCCAGTTGTCAAAGTTCTATTGGAGCGAATCTGACAGCTTTAAAAAGCATCAAATTCTACTCATAAATAGCACATTTTACTGGGTGGATAGATTTATTATACTTATTTAATCGATCTTGTCAACAGTAGAAGCAGTCTCTCCAAGCACCGATGGAAACCAACGCACGAGCCGGCTACGACATTCTATTTTCGATAATCCAATCGGAACAATTTTCTGTACTTCTAAAAGCATTGCTCTGGAGCAATCTTCTAAAACAAATCGATCATCAAAACCAAGTGGTGAAAGATCATGACCTAACTCAAAAATTGACTCAACGTATTCAAATCTAAAATCTACTATCACACATCTATCGCCGCGCCAGCCTTCATCGATTTCTGTGCTCACAGAATGAGTTTCCATTAAACGTGGGGTGAAAGGGGAGCATTATACCACACTCAAATAGCACCTTTCACAACAGATTGGTTCGGTTTTTTGAGGGGAAAAAGAAGTTTGCAAATCCTCACTGCATTTCGAGCACTTTCTTTCCCATAAGTTCCGTGGATTTCTTAAGCGAATTCGAATTTTGTGGCGACATTTAGGGCAAGAATCCGGCTTGGGTAGTCCCAATTTTCCATACAAGCGTTTTTCTTGTTCCGTGATCTGATACGAACTTTCACAATGACGACAACTTAAGGCTCCCTCAACAGCCGTAATCGCAGATTCCTCTTGCCATCGATAACCCAATTCTTCAGCCTGCTCACGATTTAGAGGGAAATAATCCTGTGCCAAAGTTTCATTATAAGCAAAAGGCACCACTTGTGGCGGTAAAAACTGTCCCCATTCTTGGGTTTCCTTCATATGTTCAATAATTCGCGGCACTATTTTTTCATATTCCTCCCGCGTGTACTGTTTGTTTAAGATACAATATTCATTTTTATGCAGCCCCACACATCCAAAACAGTTAGAACTAGCCCGACAAAACAGTGAATAATCCAAAAAACTAGATTTCGGCCACACCAAAACACAGAACCGCAAATTATAGTCTCCCGGAACACCAATGCAGCCATAACAAAGCTCCGCGTCCGGGAGCCCCACTGAATTCATACAATCCCGCGCTTTAAACCCGAGCGAGCAGTTTAAACAATCCTGCGATTCCACTAAATCAAACGAATTCACGCATCCTTTACAGCGCGTTAAACGATCGCCAACACAATCCACACTATGTTCAGTTTGCACCCCGCGGTGGAGGAATTTCCGCTTAAATTCATAGAATTTTTTCCGAAATTCCAAAACACTCTCGGGCGACGTCAAAACATCATTTTTAACCTTTTCAAACTCCTCTTTTGTTACTTTTTTATTGAAAATTTGATAGTTCTGATTTTTCACATTCACGCATCCTAATAAATTCTGAGCGCCACGACAATTAAAACAAAAGAAACTCTCCGTACAAGTTGAACAATCCTGCAAAAAAGCACTTCCATAACAATTTTTGGAATCAATACTTTCATAACAAAGTTCAGAATCATCCGTAAATAAACAATCCGCGCAATCCGCACATCGAAAAATATAAGTCGAATAGTAACAGTCTTGGTTATAGTCAGAGCTTGAGATCAGATAGCAGTTTTTATTCCACATCGCGTAATTAGTGAAGTCAGAGTTTTCGGAATCACCGATCGCCAAATTCGCAATCGGTGCCCGTCGCATTAATTCATTCAATTGATCAAAAAATGGCCGCGAAAAATCAAATTCCTGACCATAATCGCGCGCTTCAAACTGGTCATTCCACCAACAGTCTGAACAATAGACAGTGTAAGGACTTTCTTCTGGAAACATAGCAATCATCGGTTTTTTACAACAGTCACACGGACGCTGATACAAAGATTGCTCGTTGCGAAGGGCAAACAATTGCCGCTGACAACAAGTTGGGCATTGCGCTGGTGTAGGAACTTTCATTTTGCCGCAAAACGCTGCTTCCTCCTTCGAAACCTCAAACGATTTTTTGCAAAGTGTACATTTCATAGATTTCAGCGTAGTCCTTTCCGTGAACTCCTTCAAAACACGCCTACCAAAAAAGGCCCTTTAAAGGGCCAATTCAATCTGAAAACCTTTCCCAACTCACTGGGAAATTAGATGGTTTGTGAATAAATAAAGTCTTTATAAAAGTCAGCCACTGGTTTGCTGTCGACCAAAGTAGCGTAAGTTTGTTTACGTTCGTCCAAATTCCAAATATAGACCAAGTTATTACCCTCAAAAGTGTTAATCCAAGTAGGTTTTCGATATTTTTCGGAAAGAACACGTGAAGTGCGGTTTTCTTCGGTGTCGTAATCTGTTATTTCGTGAGTGTTTGGTCCGTCTTTGGTAATAAAAATTCGCGCTTTTCCACCGTGTTTCATCCGATTTTTAATGAATTTCTTCTCTATCGAAACCAAATCAGTTGTATAGCTAAAATCCTCCCAACTTCCAAATACTAAATTAGTGTCAAAATCCTGCTCAGCTAGTTCATGATATTTTTCAAAAACTTTATCTCCGCGAAAAGTTTGAATTCCTGGAAATTGCGAATCCATAGTCCGCACCGAATCATAACCTTTTAAATCACTAATTAGACGCTTTTCAGAGCGTAATTGATTTTCTAGTTTTTGAATCAAACCAGTAAGTGAAACTGGTTGTAAATTAGTGCGCCAGGTAGGGGAGTCGGAGCGTAATAATTCTAGTTCACGAAGGCTTTCAAAAGCTCGGTAGGCACTTGATTTAGAAAGCCCCATCTCCTTATAAACATCAGCCACGGAGCATCCCGGATGATCCAATACAAATAAATATAACTGGGCTTCGTCTTCTTTAAGTCCAGCTCTAAGCAACAATCGAAAAAGATGTGAATCAGGTGACATAGGCGATCACTATCCCATAAAAACCTTAAAAAGTCAAGATTATTCCCTTTCAAAAAAAACAAAATCAAATATTATCAATTCAGACGCTCTTTGACACATCAATTCACCAAACCCTTGATATTATTTTAGCTGCGGACACGCAGCGAACATCTCGGGCCTGTGGCGATATAAATCTCTTTGTGTAGCACTTTAGAAAAAGTTTTATCAAAGGCACTTATGTCTTAATAGGTTAATTTTGCAAAACTTTCTAATATCACAGGGAAGTTTTTTATTTAATAACAATTTTTTGTATGGGAATGTTTGAACTGCTGGCTATTATTGCGTTGATTGCTCTCGCTGTTGGGAATTTATTTGTTGGAGTTACTAATGATGCTGTGAATTTTTTGAATTCTGCTGTTGCTACCAAGGCGGCTTCGCGCAAGACAATTTTGATTGTCTCGTCCATCGGAGTTTTGATTGGAGCCACTTTTTCGGATGGAATTATTGAGGTAGCAAGGAAAGGAATTTTTCATCCTACTTTTTTTACAGCCCAGGAGGCGATTTTGGTTTTCACGGCCGTGGCTCTAGCGGATATTATTTTGCTCGATCTTTATTCGACCTTTGGTCTTCCAACCTCCACCACAGTCTCGATTGTTTTTGAATTATTTGGGGCTGCTTTGGTGATGGCTTTTTGGAAAGTTGGTACCTTGAATGGGGCCTGGGAAGCGATTAATAGCTCTTCGGCCATGAAGATTATTTTGGGAATTTTGATATCTGTTGGCGTGGCTTTTTTGATTGGGTTAGTGGTGCAATTTTTATCGCGCCTAATTTTTACATTTGATTACAAACAAAGGCTGCAGAAGTATGGATTTTTGTGGTGTGGGGCGGCCCTGACTTCACTCATGTTTTTCCTTTTATTGAAGGGGAGTAAACACGCTGCTTTTATGACTGATACGCTTAAAGATTGGATTAGTGCAAATACTCTCACGGTTTTGGGAGTTTCTTTTGTGGCATTTTCGTTACTTTCTTATGTTTTAATCAGGAGTAAAGTCAATATTTTAAAAATTATTATTTTGATTGGAACGGGGTCTTTGGCTTTGGCTTTTGCGGGGAATGATTTGGCGAATTTTATTGGAGTTTCCGTGGGAGGAGTGCATGCTTATTTGGGATCAGATTTAGCAGACAAATTACCCACTCCTACTTGGGTTTTGGCTGGTGCTGGAACAGTGATGATGTTTGCTATTTTTACATCAAAAAAAGCCAATACCGTACTCAACACTTCCATTAATTTAGCCAGTCACGAAAAAGATGCGGTTAGAGATTGGGGTGCAAATTCTTTTTCTCGCAAATTAACCAGAATCGTAACTTTTCTTTTTGAGCTTGTACTCGCTGTTATTCCGCAAAAAATACAAGATTGGATGGCCCATCGTTGGGATCATCAGCCTGATCAAGAAGAAAAAACCGCTTTTGATTTAATGCGCGCCTCCGTGAATTTAATGGTGGCGGCGGCCGTGATTTCGTACGCTACTTCTCATAAATTGCCACTTTCCACAACTTACGTTGCTTTTATGGTGGCCATGGGGACTTCTCTCGCGGATGGGGCCTGGGATCGCGATTGTGCTCCTTCCCGAATTACCGGCGTTTTAACTGTGATTAGCGGGTGGTTTATGACGGCTTTCTTTGCTTTGTTAATGGCTGGAGTCACGGTTTCGGTTCTTTATTGGGCTAATATTTACGGCTTAGTTGGAATGTGTCTTTTGGTTGTTTTTTTGGTCTACAAACTAGCTCATGTTCATGACAAACGAGATCAGAAAAAGAAGGCCAATGGTGCTAAAAGTTGGTAAGACGTTTAGGTACAACCTTATAAGTCACGTAAAACATGATTGGCAGAATTAATATTAACGCCCAGAATTCCATTTCAGGAACAGAAGTGGAGGTGCCAGTTATAATAAATTCAGTTGGACCCCACTCAGCCGAGTAAGAATTATTTTTAGAGTCAATAATCCGTAAATAGTTAGCTGTGGCTGATGCATAAACATCTGCCGAAAGATCCCATATTCCACCATAAGATGGGATATTAGCAAAAGTAGTCCAATCCGTACCATTTGTACTGTATTGGACTTCGCTATCCTCAAAAGTAGATGCGCCAATTCTCACGTCAAAACTCTTATGCCAAATAGTTAATTTAGTTATATCGTAGTTGCCCCCTAAATTAAGGGTCATAATAATATTATAATTTGGACCATCAATTATATCACCGGTATCGTTATCTGAATCTCGGTACAAGCTAGTATCTACAGGAGTAACTCCGTCGCTAGACTTAAGACAAGTGCCTTCGGAGTCAACGCAGGTCACACTTGCCGGTGCGAAATCCGCAGCCAAAGCAACACTAGGAAAAATGAAAATTAACAGCAGTACCGCCACCAAAATATTTTTAAGATTTTTCATCATTTGGGAGGGTCAAAAAACATACTTTATACAATTAAAGCAGGAAATTCTCAATAAGGCTAATTTTATAGAGGCCTTTTCTTAGGCGTACCAGTTTTTCGGGGGTACTTATCATCTAAGGCCTCAGTTTTTTCAAAAATCAGGAGTGAATGGGCGCCCATATCCTCGTCCAAGGCATAATCAACTGGCCCCATAAATTCAAAACCTAGTTTTTCCATGGCGTTTCCAGCATCTTCTAGCTCCGCTTCAAAATCTGCGCTTTTGTAAGCCACAAACATTCCGTGCAAACAGACAAAACCAGCGGCGTATTCTAGCAAGGTTGGTAAAGGTGCCAGTGCTCGCGCCACTACCAATCCGTACGCTTCGCGATAACGATCATCGTGCGCGAGCGTCTCAATCCTCTCGGCCACAGTTTTTACATTTTCTAAGCCTAATTCATTAGCAATTTCTTGAACAGCCAGCATTTTTTTAGTGGTTGAATCCACCAAAACAAACTCAGTTTCAGGCGCCATAATCGCCAGTGGCAAACCTGGGAATCCACCACCAGCCCCAAGGTCCAACACGCGTTGCCCTTTAACTAATTCAAACACATTCAATAGCGCCAGCGAATCTCGAACATGCTTGATATCCAGTTCTTTACGATTTTTAAAAGAAACCAAATTAAGTTTTTCGTTCCATTTTTCAATGGCGTCCATCAAAGCGACTAATTGGAATTCTTGTTGCATGGGCCTTATCTTACTTAAGACTACTAAAAGAACCAAGCAAAAGTGCACTCAAAATCGCTGGTCCGGCCGTCTCGGTACGCAAAATCCGTGGCCCCAAACCAAAAACAGTCCATTTTTGTTTGTGAGCGGCAGCCACTTCTTCATCTGTGAAGCCGCCCTCTGGTCCCACCACAATATTCACTGATTTCGGTGAACCCATATCAGCCAAAACTTCGCTTAATAAAACACTATCTTCTCGGGCATAGGCAAATAACGTCACTTCCGCCTCTAAACCTGTTGGCCAGCCTCCATCTAACACGTCCGTAAAATTTATTTCTGGCCCCAAAACCGGAATCCTCCCTCTTTCACTTTGTTCAGCCGATTCTTTTAAAATATGCTCCATTCGTTCTCGTTTGCGAATTTCCTGAGCCTCACAATTAGCTGTAATTAACGGATAGAACTCGGTCGCTCCTAGCTCTGTTCCATGCTTTAAAACTTCCTCAAACTTAGATAATTGTTTTGGCAAACCCTGAAAAACGCGCATCACAATCGGCAGTTCTCCCTGACATTCTCGCTCTAATTCGACCCTCCCCACAATTTCCTTTTTTGAAATCTCCATAACTTCAATCTCATACTCTTTCCCATTACCAATTAAGCCGATAAATTTATCACCCTCCTTAACTCGCAAAACCCGCGTCATTTGATGAACTTGATCGCGGTTCGAAATTAGCACGCGATCTTCGCAGAGCGCCGTAGGATGAATAAAGAAACGATGTAGAGTTTTAGTCATTGCCGAAATTTTAGTTTATTTTCCCTAGAAAAACAACTTTCGCTCAAAGCGCCCTTGACTTTTTTCAAAAAAGCTTTACAATTAAAGTTAATAACAAAAATAACTTCCGCCCCCAACCGCGCGAAAGCGCCTTATTCTATAACCATAATTACTATGGTAGACGAAAATTGGGGAGATGATTCTAAACCAAGGTGGACGAAAGCCCCAAATGCCGCTGAAAGTGCCCACGCAACAGCAGAAGCTCTAGCGTGGTTTGATCAGCTTTTAGAAGGGGCAACTGGCGAAATAGTCGGGGCCATGGAAGACGGTGATCTAGTTTCAAAAGATAACGGCCTCTCTGGAGATGAGATCCCTGGGCTTTTAAGTGCTAATCCCGAAAGTGCAGTTTTTGACCATCAGTTAGTTGAAGTTGAAGGCCTGGCTGGCGTAGGTTCTCAAATGGAACCTACGGGCCCGATGACAACTCATTATTTGGGGCAAGAAGCAGTTTGCCGAAGAAAAGAATATAATGATGTTGCCGGTATTTATTATGTTTATGTTGGCGACGAAGCATTTGATGACAAAGAAGTTACCAGAAGTGATTATGAAAAATTTGTGGCAGCAGTTCAGGCAAAATATCAAGCCGAGCAGGAACATTTAGCAACCATTGATCCACGATTATTGGGAGAGTTAAGAAGCAAAGTAACAGCCTTTATCGACAACTTCTAAACAGCCGAGTAGAATACGGATATTATGTTTTAACCAAATTTCCCATGCCTTGTTGTTGTAGTTCGCCTGGTCCATGTAAATGGTGGCAAAAAATTGTTTCTCTGTTAGTGGTCGCTTCCATATTAGTTATGGCCGGTTTTTATTTGTTTTCGCCAAAAGAAGTCTCTGAAGAAGTTACAACAATTGAAGAGCCACTCAAGGAGTTAGTAGAGGTTAACCCAGTCGACCCAATTAGAATTAATTCTACCGAAATCCCAGCTTTTGGGACTATTGATCAAAAGGAATTTAATTACACGGTAGAACAGCTAACAGCCATGGCTGTTGAATGCGGTACCGAACACGAAGAAGGGTATTTTGAAGAGCTAGTCGCCACTTATGAAGGGGTCAATAAAGTTGTTTATAATTTTGCTTATGGGAAAGAGTCGCAAGATAGTGGGATGTATCACCTAATCGCCATCCCTAACCTAATGGATTACGAAACCTTAGACGAATTTAATGCTGACTTTGGTCAATGTTACGCCGCTGGTGACGCTTATCCTAAAATGCTAAATCAAGACTGGCTAGTTTTTGTAGGTTCTTGTGGTAGTGGTTTTGATGATGGCTCAGGCTTGCCACACGGGTGCCAAGAAATAAAGGACGTAGTGGATCCTAGTCTAGAGCTTCAATAGGCAAGGTATTTAAAACATCTCCCTTTTCTAGCCACCCACGCCGCGCCGTAGTAACCCCAAACCGCATCAACCCAAGTTGATCTATACTGTGCGCATCAGTGTTAATAACAAACTTAACGCCATGCTCCTTGGCAATGCGAATGTTAGTAGCGCTTAAATCCAGCCTCATATTAGAATTGATTTCAAGAGCCACGTTGTTTTTTGCTGCTGCTCGCGCCACTGCTGCAATATCTAATTCATAAGGTTCACGTCGGTTTACAATTTGACCAGTTGGATGCCCCAAAACATGCACATAAGGATTCGAAATTGCCTTAATAAGGCGAGCGGTTTGTTCGGCCGAAGACAAAGTAAATTTAGAGTGCACCGAAGCCGTTATCCAATCCAGTTGCGCCAAAATTTCATCCGGAAAATCAAGTGATCCGTCTGTCAGAATATCTACCTCTGCGCCTTTAAAAACTTTAAATCCGCGCAGTCTTTTATTGAGAGCCTCCACTTGTTTAATCTGATCTTTAATTCGCCCTAAATCCAATCCGTTAGCAATGCGCGCCGAAGTTGAATGGTCTGATACACATAAATATTCATAGCCTAGTTTTTGGGCCGCTGCCACCATCTCTTCGAGTGTATTGCGCCCATCACTCCAGTTGGTGTGTAAATGAAGATCCCCACGAATGTCAGCTAGCTCCACTGATTTTGGCAATTTTCCGTCAAATCCAGCCTGAACCTCTCCCTGATCCTCGCGTAGTTCTGGAATGATGTAGGGGAGTCCCAAAACTTTAAAGATCTCCTTTTCAGTTTTCCCAGCAATCGATTTTTCTCCTTTAAAAACTCCGTATTCATTAATTTTTAATCCTTTTTTAATGGCTAATTTACGAGTGGCAATGTTGTGGTTTTTAGATCCCGTAAAATAGTAGAGTGCCGCCCCAAAACTCTTTTCATCAACAACTCGTAAGTCCACTTGAACACCACCCTCCAAAATCACACTGGCCTTAGTTTCGCCCTGCGCCAACACTAAACTTACGTCCTGATGCGCTAAAAAATGACGAATAATCTGGTTGTGATCTTTTCCAGTGGCCAAAATATCAATATCACCAACAGTTTCACGCCCTCGACGTAAACTTCCTGCATATTCTGCCCGCGAAACCTTCGAGCAATCCTTCATGTAGCCAATTAAAAATTCTGCCAAAAAAGTGGCGGTTATCAGATGAGAACGCGCCACATGCTTTTCGTGTTCTTGGATAGCTTTC
>Ga0233440_1002537_pt1 | contig 14862 bp, 13 predicted proteins | sample SI_123_September_5_FD_182791 | JGI IMG/M metagenome (GOLD analysis project Ga0233440, IMG submission 182791) | Seawater microbial communities from Saanich Inlet, British Columbia, Canada - SI_123_September2016_120_MG | ecosystem: Environmental > Aquatic > Marine > Inlet | place: Canada: British... | reverse complement strand
GTTGTAGGGTGTGGGATTTAAAGGTAACAGACTTAATGCAAGGGCCAGTTTATGGAATGGAGACAGAAGAATCTAAAATAGATGATAGACTGAAAACAATTTTTAATTATGATGAGTTGTTTGGAACTATTGTAAATAGATTTATAACTCAAGCTGTCATAGGCCACCCACTTACAGTCTATGGAAAAGGTGGTCAAACTAGAGGCTACCTCAATATTAAAGATACTTTGCAGTGTGTGCATATGGCAGAGAAAAATCCAGCAAAGCCTGGTAATTTAAATATCTATAATCAAATTATGGAGACCTTTACAGTTAATCAGCTTGCAGAGCTAACACTCGAAGCAGGTCAAGCGTTAGGGTACGACGTAAATATTAAAAACATTGAAAATCCTAGAGTTGAATTAGAGGATCATTATTACAATCCAAGCTATCAAGGGTTAATAGAATTAGGGGTAAAGCCGAACTATTTGACTATAGATAGCATGAAAGAAATGCTTAAAGTGGTAGCAGGACATAAGCAACAGATAAAAACAGGTGTTATTTTTAAGGGAGTGAAGTGGTAAATCACTTTCACTATAAATTTTTTAGTAAAATTATAAATAAGGAAAAAGAATGAAAAAAGTATATGTGTCAATGATTGCAGATTTATTACATGCGGGCCATATTAATATTTTGGAAGAAGCTGCAAAGCATGGAGAAGTTACAGTTGGGCTTTTAACATCAACAGCTATTAACGAGTTGAATGACACTGCATATCTTAAGTATCAGCAACGTTTAGACGTTATAAAAAATTTGACAATGGTGGCAAATGTTATTCCACAGGAAGATGCAAGCTACAAAACCAATATAACAAAGATAAAGCCTGACTATGTTGTTCACGGTGATGATTGGAAAGACGGTAAGCAGTCTAAATATAGAAAAGAAGTTATCGAACTGTTGAGTGAATGGGATGGTGAGCTAATTGAAGTTGCTTACAGCTCAGATATTAGTGATCAAAACTTAAAAAATCAATTAATGAAACTGGGAGTTACCACGGTACATAGGCTGGGACGTTTAAGAAAACTCATTAAAGACAAGCCTATCGTTCGCATCTTGGAGGCGCATAATGCACTAAGCGCATTAATTGCTGAAAACACAGTGGTTGAGCGTAACGGTGAAGAAGTATCTTTTGACGGTGTCTGGTCAAGCTCACTAACAGATTCAACTGCTAAAGGTAAGCCAGATATTGAAGCAATTGATATGACTTCTCGTATCAATGCTGTTAATGATGTATTTGAAGTAACTACAAAGCCGATGATTTTTGATGCGGATACTGGTGGCAAAACAGAGCATTTTGAATTTACCGTTAAGAGTCTTGAGAGGACAGGTGTTGGTGCAGTTGTAATTGAAGATAAAACAGGGCTTAAAAAGAATTCATTGTTTGGCAACGATGTTGCACAAACACAAGATAGTATTGAAAATTTTTGTGACAAAATTTCTCGTGGTAAAGCGGCGCAAGTTGGTGATGATTTTATGATTGTTGCTCGCATTGAGTCTTTGATCCTAGAAGCGGGCATGGAAGACGCTCTTATTCGTGCAAAGGCTTATATTAAAGCTGGTGCAGATGGTATTATGATCCACTCTCGTCATAAAGATCCAGCAGAAATTATGGAGTTTATGCAGAAGTTTAGGGCAGTAGATAAAGCGACACCTGTCGTGGTAGTTCCTACTAGTTTTAACGCAGTGACCATTGAAGAATTTATCGAAATGGGTGTTAATGTGGTTGTGACAGCCAATCATATGTTGAGAGCTGCATATCCTGCAATGTTGAATGTTGCTAGATCAGTACTTGAGAATGGCAGAAGTTTAGAAGCTGAGCCTGATTGCATGTCAATCAAAGAAATTCTAGAATTTATTCCCGGAACTAAATAAATGGCATTAAGTACGATAGACTTTGTTAATGCTTTAATTGAAAACCGTTACACACATTTGTGCGTTGTTCCCTGTAGTTTTGCAAAAAATGTTATTAATGAAGCGATTAATAATCACAATATAGAGTATTTGCCAGCAGCCAGTGAAGCGATTGCTTGCTCAATTGCCGCTGGACTTAAAATGGCAGGTAGAAATCCTATTGTAATTGTGCAGTCATCAGGGTTGACCAATATGGCGAGTTGCATTACTAGCCTTTTAAAACCCTATGGTGTTACCTTTCCTATTCTTACAAGTTGGAGAACTTACAAGGAAGGTGATAGCGAAATACAGCATCAGCACTTGGCAACGGAGTTGCCAGAGTTGATCAGCGCTTATGGTTACAAGCACCATATTTTGGATAGCCAAGATTTGAGCAATGCTATCACTCAAATCAACGACTGTGATAAAAGCCATACAATCTGCATTATTAAAAAAGATAGCTTTGACAAGGTTGAGCTAGAGAAAGAGCATCAACTTGATGTGTCTGACTATATTCCTAGAAGTGAATTCCTAATTTCTTTAAACAACACTTTTAAAGAGAAAAATGTGTTGTTTATAGGTACCACGGGAAATACAGCGAGGGAGATGTACAGCTTTATGCCGGATACAGATAATTTTTATATGGCAGGTAATATGGGTGGTGCACTCAGTGTTGGTTTTGGTGCGGCGAAAGCAGGAAGAAAAGTAATTGTTTGCGGAGGCGATGCAGAATTTGTAATGCATATGGGTGGTCTTACTACTGCTGGAAGAGATGCTGATAAGGTTGATTTGACTTATGTCTTATTTGATAACGAACAAAACAAGTCAACAGGCGGGCAGAATACTTATCAAAAGCACTTAGACTATATCAATATTGCAAAGAGTTCTAATTTTGATATTATTGACAATATTATTACAACAGTGAATGATTTTGAATCAAGCGTTAAAGATATTAATGGGCTAAAGTTTATGTGTGTTAAGTGTGGCATTGATGAGGAGGCGCCAAGGCCGCCGTTAGACATTGTTAAAGTGGATAAATTTTAATGTTAAATTCAGAAAAAAGAATAATGGTTGATATGTCCGCAACCTTGATCCATCATGGGCATATTCGTTTATTAAAAAAAGCATCAGAACACGGTAAGGTTGTTGTTGGATTAACAACTGATAATGAAATTCTTAGCAAGAAAGGCTATACACCAGAACTAAATTATAAACATAGAAGAGAAATATTAGAATCTATTGAGTATGTAGATGAAGTTGTGCCTACGCCTTGGCTTATAGATGACAAGGTGCTAGAACAATACAATATTGATTTTTTAGTACATGGGTTTGATAACTCCAATCTAATTCCCAAAAATAAACTTAAAATTTTTCCACGCACAGAAGGTGTTAGTAGTACTGATATTCGTCAGAATTCACTCAAATCTATTACACAAATCAATAATCAAAAACTGATGCTAACCCCGGGTCCTGCAGTGGTCCTGTATGAGAACTTACAGTATTTAAAACCTCTATTTGGCAGGGGTGACGATGAATATACAAAAATCTCAAAAGTTGTTACTGATTGGATTAAGAAACTTAGTGGGCAAGATGAGGTGGTAACCATGCAGGGTTCTGCCACTTTGGCATTAGAGCTTGCTGCGCATAGTTTTGTCTCAGACAAAGTTTTGTTAATATCAACAGGCTACTATAGTGATAGATTGGAAAAATTGTTACCAAAACATTGTGATTTAACTATTTGTAAATATGAAAATCTTGAAAATATAAAAGATAATTATGATTGGCTCATGTGTGCGTACACTGAGACTTCAATTGCGTTTAAGGTTGATTTGCAAAGTGTTAGAGATAAGGCAGATGAGTGCGGTGCAAAGTTATATGTTGATGCTACGGGCTCAATAGGTTTGGAAGATAATCATTATTTAGCTGATATTACTGCATTTAGCTCATGTAAGGGTTTATTCGGACTAACAGGTGCGAGTTTTGTAGCGTATAAATCTGATTTAATACCTAAAAATCTTGACACTTTTTATTTTAATCTATTCACCCAGAAAGATAAAATGACTACCGGCCCTTATCATGCAATAGCTTCACTTTATGGGGTTATAGAAATTCATGGTAGATTAGTTAAAAGAGTTATTAATAGTAAAAATGCCACTTTGAGAAAATGGAGTTCTATAGTTAGAAATGATAATCAGCCACTACTATGCACCTATTTGGAAGGTGAAGTGGTGCCAAATGACGATAATATTGTTTTGTATTCACCTCGGTCGGAGTTAAGTGGTTCTGTGATTTGTCATTTTGGTGAAATTTTTTATGACGAAGTAAAAATTGATAAAAGAATAGAGGTTCAGTGTTAGATATCTAGATTTTTTTTACATGACAGGATTTAAAATTTTATTGTTTAGGATGAGCGGAGAAGTTTAGTTGTGATTTGATGCTAGAAGAGAGTTGGGCTAGTCCAAATCAAATAGGCATGTTAATGGTTAAAAAAACATTATGAACATATAAATATATGAGGTGACAATGAACAGCACTAAAGAAATTAATAAAATTAAAGAAGTTTATCAGCAAAGAGATGAGTGCGAGGTTATAGGCTTTCAATCCACACTGGACATCATCGATTCATTTTACCATGAGCGGTTGATTTTTAAAGTTTTCAAGCGTTACGAACTTAAATCACTAAATAATAAAAGAGTTATAGATATGGGCTGTGGAAATGGTGCAAGATTGCGAACTCTAATGCGATTTGGCGCACTACCAGAAAATTTATACGGAGTTGATCTGTCTTCGCATCGAGTTGAACTTGCACAATCATTTTCACCAAATTTTAATATACAGTGTGGAGATGTAAGTGAAACAGAGTTCGCGAATAATAGTTTTGATATTGTTATGAATTCAACAATGATGTCATCGATATGTAATGATGAATTATCTACAAAAATTGCCAATGAAATGTGCAGAATAGTGAAGAATGATGGTGTTATTCTTTGGTATGATCTGCGGTATAACAACCCATTTAATAAAAATGTTAGAGGGTATAGTCGCGTTATGATTAAAACACTTTTTTCTGGCTATGATATTTCTTTTTCTACCCTTACCCTAATTCCTAATTTAACTAGAAAGGTAAATCTTCCATTTTTTCTGTATCAAATAATAAATCTAATACCATTCTTTAGAACACATTATCTGTGCATTATTAAACCAGCTAAACCTTAAAGTGACCCTAGTTAAATTTGTACTTTGAAAGTAATATGAAAGAGAAAATTGCAAAAGAAGGCGTGATAACATTTTTTGGCGGAGTGGTTGGCGTAGTAATGCGTTTTTCTTCAGAAGTTATAATAGCTAGAATTGTATCAATCTCTGAATTTGGCTTATATGGCTTGTTTATCAATTTAGTTTCCGTTTTTCATACGCTTTTATCTGCCGGCCCTCGTTCGGTAATCCAAAGATATATTCCAATTCTGCATAATCAGGGCGATTGGGCACGAATAAAAAAGATTTTAATCTACGCTTTTTTATCTATTTTTATTCTTGCACCAATACTAATAACAGCTCTATTAAGTCAAAAAGAAGAAGTGTCAGGATTAGTGGGTAATGCTTCATTGTCAGAGTATATTTTAATATTGGCTATAGCCGCACCAATACTGTCCATGATATATTTGATTGCTGATTTTTTTAGGGCAACAGACAAAGTTAAGCTTTTCAATGTAGTTCAGGAAATTATCCCTGGAGTACTGTATGTTTTATTTATTGGGGTAATGTATCTATTTTATAGCAATTCAATATTTAATATATTTATTGCTTATATTGCTAGTCTATTGGCCTCCCTACTTTTTGGGTTACTCTTGCTAAAAAGATATCCCTTGCGCATAAATGAGGTTAAAGTATGTAATAAGCCACATTCTGGCATATTAAAACATGCATTTTTCTCAATGTTGCTTTATGGACTTTGGATTGTCAAAGAAAGAGTTGCTATCTTTATTGTAAGTTCGGAAATGACGATTGAGGATGTGGCATTATATTTTGTCACCCTAAGATTTATACTATCGATAAGCTTGATAAGGAGTGCACTGAGCAGTATATTAATGCCTAGAATATCCAAATTTTATCATTCAAATGACATGGAAACACTGCAATCGACTTATGCATTAGTTACAAGATGGATGGCTATTGTTATACTTCCCATAACTATTGTTATTAGTTTTTATACCAATGAAATCGCTGCTTTTTTGTTTGGTGATGAGTACGGAAGAATTTCATTATATGTTTTTATTGTTTTATTTTTCCAAATGTTATCATTATTAACAGGTTCATCATCTATTTTTTTACAAATGATTGGCAAGCCAATGGATGAGATGTTATTTCAATTGGCTTCAGCAATCATAATTGTTATTGTTTGTAGCGTGTTGACAGAAGAGTATGGCTTAGTAGGTGCATCAATTGGTGTTTTCGGTATTATGTGGGTTATTGATGTTTTGAAGATGCTATATATAAGGCATCGAATCCATATAAATCCGATACAATTAAAATATTGGATTTATATGAAGTTATTGATTGTGTTTTGGGCTGCCTCATATTTTGTCTTGGTAAGTTTTGAACAAGTTCAGGAATTAAAAGTATTGATGCTGGCTTGTGTTCTTGTCGTGGTATTATCCATCCAATATATAGTAATGGTTGACGCTATAGAGCGTAAATGGGTTAATAATAGTCTAAGAGAATTATGGAAAAATTTCCGATAATTTTATCCTACCACCGTATACACCCTAATCAGGGTGAGGATTCGATAGTAAACACTCCTAGTCAACTGTCATCGCACATTAAATTATTAAAACTACTTGGGTTTAAGGTCATAGACCTTCAAGGTTGGCTTGATAGAGGAGGGTTGGATAAAAAGCGCTACGCAATACTCACTTTTGATGATGGATGGGAGGATAACTATAAGTATGCGTTTCAGATTCTATTAAAACATAAAGTTACAGCGACCATATTTTTAATATCTAATTATGTTGGATTGGATACGATGCCAAACGGCATGATAGCCACGCATGGCCGATCATTTTTAACCTTGGAACAAATTTTAATCATGCAGGAGAAGGGGATCGATTTTCAATCTCATACGGCAAATCACCACATTCTTACAGAATCTACAGATGAACAGATCAACAGTGAAATGAGTATATCAAAGAAAAAACTTCAATCTTTATTGAATAAGGAGGTAAATATTATTTGCTATCCGAAAAGTAAAACTAGTCCAAAGATAATGCAAATAGCAAAAAATACAGGGTATAAAGCAGGGGTTTTAACTGTTCCTTTTGGTGAGCAAATACCTGAATTTACTAATGAATTTTCATTAGTTAGAATGGGGGTGTATTCTAAAGATTCTTTATTAAGGTTTACATTGAAACTAGTTGTTTATAAAATTAAAACAACTTTATTTAATATCAGAAGACAACGGGATGAGCTATGAGTTTTATAGTAATTAAAAAAATTAAGAAACTTGGATTTAATTTAATTCCTTGCCTTATTCAGAGGATTTATTATTCACTGTTGCGTTTGGTCTTTCATTTTGAAAGGTGGCATGCAAAATCGCCTTATTCTTGCCATCAGTATAAAAAAAAGTGCGTTGAAGTGATCAAAGAAGTAGTGTCCCCATTGTCGGTGATTGAAATAGGATGCGGTCTGGGCGAGATATTACGTAGAATTCCGTCCCCTAGACGAATTGGTATAGATATTGATCGTCAGGTAATAAATGCAGCAAATTATATTACAAGAAATCAATCTAATATTCAGTTTTACACGGGAACCTTTATTCAGATCGAAAAGATGGTAACCGGGAAATTAGACTTGTTAATTATGATTAATTTTGTGCATTCGATTGAGCCAGATGAATTGAAGCTAAGTCTAGAAAGACTATTTTTAAAAGTAGATATTCGATGGCTGTTAGTTGATGAGATTATAGAGAAAGACAACCATCGCATAAAGCACAAATTTTCAAAAATTTTACCTGAAATTTTTGTGGAGCATAGTCGCTTCATAGATGATGTAAATGTACGAGAAGTGATTTTATATCGAAAGATTGCTCAAAATTAATATAGTTAGGAGGCTTTATGAAAAAAGATAATAATCGCCCTTGTCCTTTTTGTGGTGAGATAGAAATATGCAATGAATATAAAAAACAAGACTACCCTGAAGTATTGCAAGGGTTTAAAGTTTCAAGTTCGATGAAAAAATGCTCAGGCTGTAAGTCGCTGTATTTAAATCATACGCCGACTCGTGATGAACTATCAGAACTTTATTCTCAACATTTTACTTACTCAGACAAGTATTCAAGAAAAACTATAGATCAGTATAAAAAACAGCTATCAACATTATTAAATTTAGGGACTCAAAAAACAGCTAAATTATTAGAAATTGGTTGTGCAGGTGGAAATTGGTTGTTAGCTTCTAAAGAAATGGGTTGGGACACTGAAGGCAATGATTTAAACCGAGAAATGCTGGAGCGAGTGTCAAAAGAAGTTGGGGTGCAAACACACCATGGCTTTTTCGAAGATATAAACCTTCCTAATGAAGGGTATGATATTGTTATCGCGATGAATGTATTTGAGCATCTTGTTGAACCGGATGCATTGATTAGAAAATTATCCAAAGTTCTTAAGCCGGGCGGATTATTTTTTATGAAAACGCCGATGGCAAACAGTATGTCTGAACGCTTTGAAGCAGAAGAGTGGGTACAGTTACACAATTTAGGCCATATACTTTTTGGCTCAAAGAGAGCGATTGAAGATATTTTTAATAAACATGGTTTTCAGTGTGTACTCCATAGATATGCGGGATTTCCTCCTAAAATATTTAGTTTTATGATGCGTCGTAAAAAGGTGCAGAAAATAACTTTAATGGTCGAGAGTGAGGGCGCTACTAATGAGTCAATAGAGTCGGTTGAAAGTTTGACAATGGGCCCAAAAAACACAATTCGCCATTTTTTTGCTAACAGTCATATGGTTAAGCCAATTTACTACTGGCTGCTTAACTTATTTAAAGTTGGTGATTCAAGTTACTGGGTTTTTAAGAACAAATAAAGTTGATGATTCAAGTTACTGGGTTTTTTTAAAAATAAAGTTGGTTTGATTATGATGTTGTATAAAAAGAGCTATTAGTAAGTGTTAGGCGTTGTTCAAAAAGCACTTATTTTGTTAATTGTTTCATTACTGTTTGATGATTCTTTTAATATATCAGTTTTATTCTTCCATGTATCGATTGTAGATGTTTTTTTTCTTATATTTTCAATTGCTATGTTCATTTATTGCCTTAACTCACCTCATCTGATTCACATTAGCAGAAAATCATTAGGATATCTCTTTCTTATTTTCGGTTTGTTATTGCTTGTACTGCTTAATTTAACAAGCGGGGCGAGTATAAATGAAAATATTAGATTAAGTATTGGAATGATCGAAGGTGTCTTAATTACGGTTGCTTTAATCATTTTTATTCGAACGGAAGAGCAATTAGATAGTATTGGTAATGTATTTTTATTGATTGCTTTACTTGCATCAATTACCTCACTTTTAGTTGGATTTAGCTTTGTTGACTGGCCTTATATTGATAAAACCCCGCCAACTAGGAGTGTATTCTCAATTATCCTTCCCTGGAATAGAAATGCTGGATTATTTTCAAATTACAGTGCTTATAATTCTATTATTTTGATTGGTGCATCTTATTCTTTCGTAAAATTTTATTATAATTCTGGATTTAAGAAAATATGTTATTTTCTTTTCTTAATAATTCTTATTTTTGGCTCTTTTATGCCTCAAAGTAGGGCGGCAATATTAGCACTCGGTGTATTATTTTTGGCTTATATTTTTTGGTTTTCTAAGAAGAAATTTTTACTCACCATGTTGATCCTTTCGCTTGTAATATTAGGCAGTTTTATGTTTTATGCTGTTGCCGAAGTGTTTATTGAGATTGGAAGCTCGAGTTCGGAAACCAGGTTTGAACAGTATGCTTTGATTTTAGAAATTCTGCCGGAAGTATATTTGCAAGGAAAAGGTTTGGGTTCATTTATCTCAGAATATGGAAATTCTATTCATAATATATTCTTAAATGTTTTGATTGCTTTCGGAATTCCTGGATTGGTGTTTTTTCTTTCCATAATTCTGCTTCCATATTTACACATGTTTGTCCAATCTAAAAAGTTGACATTAGAATTAGTTGGTAAGAATTTATCTTGGATCCCATTAAGTTTAATTTCGGTGTGTGCCGTATTATTTTTTGCATCTGGACTTAGTTTGCTTTCTTTTTGGATTTTAATTGGTACCATGATATCTCTAGTATCAACTAAATTATGTCGGAGCGATTAGTTTACAATATGGTCAATTTATTGAAGGCGCTTAAGCGCATAAGTTTTTTTGGAAAAAAAATACATTATTCGGTTGGTGCGTATTTTTATTTACACACCCCTTTTAGAATCTAATATTTAACCATGTCAGTTATCAATAATAAATTAACCGTAGTATATATTCAGGGATATGGTCGCAGTGGATCTACTTTATTAGATACCATACTACATCAAGAAAAAAATTCATATAGCGTAGGAGCGCTAAACAACATTTTTAAATGGTCGACAGAAGGGCAACTATGTGCTTGTGGAATGGAATTATGCCAGTGTGATTTTTGGAGTCAAATAGATCAAATCAAGAATGTGGATTTATCAGAAGTAAATCATTACCAAGATCTGCAGTCAGGATTTGAAAAGTTTTCTAATTATAAAAAATTAATAAAAGGAGAATCTTCATATCAAGAGGAATATAAAAACCTTCAGGAAAAAATATTTTTTGATATTTCAAACATATCCAATAAAACAATTATTATTGATTCTTCAAAGTCAACACGTGATTGCACCGGCAGAGCATTTGCCTTACATCAATATACAGATATCAATGTAAAAATCATTCATTTAGTTAGAGATGTTAGAGGTGTGTGCTGGTCAACGATTAAAAAGACAGGTAGCAATGAAAGGAGAAGGTTTACAGATAATAAATTTATAAATACAGTAAGGGCGGCTTTAAGTTGGTGGCTAACAAATAAGATGTCTTTAAAAACTACGGCTATGTTGCCTGCTGGGTCAGTTATTACTGTAAGGTATGAAGATTTATGTGATTCGCCTGCACGTGAACTGAGTAGAATTGGCGACTTTCTTCAACTAGATTATAGTTCGGTTGTTGAAAAAGTCTTAAATGGCGAAGAGTTAGATGTTAGTCATAATTTAGGCGGAAATCAAATTCGGTTTAATAGAGCATTAAAATTCAAACCAGATTTGGAGTGGAGGAAGAGAATGCCCAAGATTTATCGTTTTATAAGTATGCTGATCGCAGTCCGTTTGAATAATTTTTTTGGGTATTAAATGAATTACAGAAAAAATCCTAAAGTATTATTTTTGATGAATCAGGTACGTCCTGGCACAGGTCCATTTCAAAGGGCTATTAGATTAGATGACAAAGTTTTTGATATAACTATTTTGTCTTGTTACGATTCTCAAAACGAGCTAAATAGTACAGCAAGTTTATTGACATCTAATTTGGGCAGTAGGTCTATTCTTGGTTTTGGTGAAAAAAATAAAATAGCGTTATTTTTTAAATTAATGCACTATTTAAAACAGGCTAAACCAGATATTGTGCAAACTGCACATACCTACTCAGCTATATTGGCTATATTAATCTGTCGTGTGTTTGGATTGGGGATTGTTGTTAATTTTGAAGGAACGTTATTTCATCGCAAGGGAGTTTTTAAAAGTTTTTTAACAAAGCTGGCCCTATCACCTGCTCATGCAGCTATTTGTGTTTCTCACGCCGTTTATCAGTCTAATTCTTTTTCCGAAAATTTTTTGCGAAAGCGTATGAATAGAACGGTTATATATAATGGTGTTGATTTTGATGATATTGACAATACTCCACAGACCTTGTTCGATTGGAAGAAAAAAATCAGTATAAATTCCTTTGTTGTGGGTTTTGTTGGGGACTTGAAGTCAGTAAAGGACATACCGACACTAATTAGGGCTACCAAAGAAGTTAGTTTAAAGTCAAAGGATATTTTGGTGCTGATTGTTGGCGGAGGTGATCTTAAATCTGAGTTGAAGATGTTAGCCCAACAATGTGGAGTTTTGGAAAAGATAATATTTACTGATCAAATCGAAAGACATGAGGTGTATCAAGCTCTGAAAGTCATGGATGTGTTTGTGATGCCATCTCTGATAGAAGGACTTTCTGAATCTATTGCTCAATCTATGGCAAGCTCTTTACCAGTGGTTGTTTCTAACATTGCTCCGAATAGAGAATTGGTAATTAATGGCGAAAATGGTTTTTTATTTAATAATGGAGACTATAAAGCTCTTGCTAGGCACATATTGGCTTTAGAAGGTAGCCCTGCAATGAGGCAAAAATTTGGTTTGAAAAATAGAGCAATAGCAGAAGAAAAACTTAATATCAACAAGATTGTCGTTCAATATAAAGAATTTTATCAAGGTTTGTTAAAAGTGAAGAGGGGGTGGTAGTGAAGGTATCTGTGACAGAAATTAAAGATTGTTATAATCCTGACGAAAAATTAGATGACGACTCATTATGGTTAGTAAAGTTTGTTGTAAGGCCGGTTTCTTTTTATCTTTCCGTATTATTTATTGAGTTGAGTTTTTCTGCAAATGGAGTCACATGGCTATCTATGCTGCTAGGAGTTATAGGTTCTTTATTTTTAGCATTAGGCAGTGGATTTGAATTGATTGGTTGCTTATTGCTGATTATTTGGTTAATTTTGGATCATGTTGATGGAAATCTTGCTCGGTATTATAAAACCCAATCAAAATATGGTGACTTTTTAGATACTATTGCGTGCTATCTTGTATTAGCATTGTTCCCTTTAGGTTTAGGTGTTGGCGCCTATTTTAAGGAAGAGTCGTTCATAATTCCATTTTATGTTTTGCTCTTTGGTGCGTTATGTTCTTTATTGAGTATACTGCCAAGGTTATTCTATCAAAAAATGAAAGCATATAATTTTGATGAGCAAGGTTATCAAGGCACCATATCTATAAATACTGGCACTAGTACGGTAGGCCGAAGTATTTATGCACTATATAGATTAGTAATTAATGCAATAAACCCATCAGGATTTTTATTCATAATACTTTTTGTTTCTATCTGGTTAGATTTTTCAGCTTTGTTTTTAATTGTTTATACGTTTATTTTATTTATAGCGTTTCTTTTTTCTTTTTATAAGATTATTAGACAAATGGAAAATAAATAATGCTAGAAAAATATTGGATTTTTTATATAGGTGGTGAAGATGTTCGCATGCGAATCCCTATTTTAAAAAAAATGATTGAGAAGGGGTATTCTGTTGGTGCGATTGGTTGTAATGATTCGAACGCATTTAAAGATCAAGAAATTACTTATTTTGATTATTATTTAAATCGATCCATCAGTCCATTACAAGATATTAAATCCATACGCCAACTACGTAACATTTTTCAAAGAGAGAGACCGTATTTAATACATTTATTTGACACAAAACCGGGAGTTTTGACGCCTAAAGTAGCTAAAACATCCGGCGTTAAATTTGTAGTTAGAACGGTTACAGGAATGGGCTTTGTTTTTTCATCTAACTCTATTTTTGTAAAAGCATTGAGGCCATTTTATAGACTCATGCAGAAGCGTGCCATAAGGTATACAGACTCAGTAATTTTCCAGAATACAGATGACAAAGAATATTTTGAAAAATATAACCTAGTTCCAAGAGATAAGAGTTATTTAGTCGCCAGTTCTGGATTAGATGTTAGTGGTTTTCTTTCGAGTGTATCTAATAAAGAAAGTCTTACAAAGTTAAAAAAATCTCTTGGTATTAAAGAAAGTGACATTGTTATTACGTTAATCGCAAGATTGGTTAAAGATAAGGGTGTGGTAGAGTTTTTAAAAGCTTCAAAGATATTGTCTGAGTTACCACACGTTAAGTTTTTATTGGTCGGCCCGAGTTCAAGCGAGGGATCTCAGGCTGTTACAAAACGGGTTATTGGTGAATATGATAATTATGTAGACTATATTGGTCCATCTGACAATGTGTCAGATTTATTGTCTATTTCAGATGTATTTGTTTTGCCAACATATTATAGAGAGGGATTGCCAAGGATACTTCTTGAGGCTGGAGCATTGGGTCTTCCTTTAATAACAACTGATATGCCAGGCTGTAAAGATGTAGTAAGGCACAACTGGAATGGCTTATTGGTACCTACACGAGACTCTGAGGCATTAGCAGACTCAATTAAAAAATTAATTAATAATCCTGAATTGAGAAAATCTATGGGAGAAAAAAATCCAAAATTCATCAAAGAAAATTTTGATTTGTCAATTGTGGTAAATGCATACGATAAAATTTACCAAAAATTATTAGATAAATGAGTGAATTTATTCCATTTGCTGTGCCAGAAATATCAAACGAAGAGATCAATGAAGTGGTTGACACTTTACGATCTGGCTGGATAACAACCGGACTCAAAGTAAAGCAATTTGAATCTGATTTTCAAGACTTTATTGGAAGTGGCGTGGAAGCGATTGCAGTTAATTCTGCTACAGCTGGACTACATTTGGCTTTAGAAGCGCTAGGCATTACTGAAGGTGATGAAGTTATTATTCCAAGTTTAACCTTTACTGCAACAGCAGAAGTGGCTAGATATTTAGGGGCTGATATAAGGGTGGTCGATATTGATTCTGATACTTTAAATATTAATATTGAGGCTATTAGGGGTGCAATTACCTTAAAGACTAAAGTGATCATGCCAGTGCATTATGCTGGTTTGAGTTGTAATATGGATGAAATTTTATCATTAGCCAAAGAGTTTGATTTAAAGGTAGTTGAAGATGCAGCACATGCATTACCAACAACTTATAGAGGCGATAT
>Ga0233440_1002536_pt1 | contig 14865 bp, 17 predicted proteins | sample SI_123_September_5_FD_182791 | JGI IMG/M metagenome (GOLD analysis project Ga0233440, IMG submission 182791) | Seawater microbial communities from Saanich Inlet, British Columbia, Canada - SI_123_September2016_120_MG | ecosystem: Environmental > Aquatic > Marine > Inlet | place: Canada: British... | reverse complement strand
GTGATTTCACGCCGTGGCTTTCAAGCGATAAAGGACTTGCCATGTTAGGTGAGCTACTCGGTATGGAACTGGAGCTTGAAGATACAGAAGTACGAGTTGGAAACTATCGGGCAGACATTGTAGCCAAGGATATACTTAGTGACCAGTACGTTGTCATTGAGAACCAATTAGAGCCAACTAATCATGACCACATAGGGAAGCTTTTCACTTACGCCGCTTCTTTCGGTGCTTCTTCACTTGTTTGGATAGCAGAAAAATTTAGAGAAGAACATCGTCAAGCGATAGATTGGTTTAATGATGTAACAGTCACAGACGTGGATTTCTTTGGAATTGAAATTGAGTTACTTCAGATTGGTGAATCACCATATGCCCCAAATTTCAAAATTGTTAGCAAACCAAATGAATGGACTCGTTCAATTAGAGCATCAAAACAGAATCTAACAGAATGGGATGGTGTTAAACAACAGTATTGGACAGAATTCAATGAATATATCAGTGAGCACAAAGTCCCCATTAATATTCGGAAACCACACAAAGGTCATTGGTATTCAGTAAGTCTTGGAGTTAGCACAGCGGTATTCAGTTTCACCCTCCGAAGCAATAATAAGGATATTGCTTGTGAAATAACATTAAAAGGCTCCAGCGCAAAAGAACTCTACAGCCACTTGGAAGAAGAAAGTGATGAGATTGAATCCATCATCGGAGGAAAATTGGAGTGGAGAGAGCTACCCGAGAAAAAAGTAAGCCGAATCATTTGCCGAAAAAAAATTGACCCAGCAGACGAATCCAAATGGGGAGATGCTTTTGAATGGTATTCCATGATTATTGGAAAATTTAGAGAAGCTTTTGTTGAAAGAGTGAAAGCATTCTGATTTATCTACTTAAACGCATAGGCTGACTGATAGTACAAAACTTGCAACTTACAATATTTTTAGATGTTTAACTTGGCAATAGCTTAATTCAATCTTGAATAACATTAACCTTAAAATAATAGTTCCATTGATTTGAGGATATAATGATACGCAGACTGACATTTTTTACTCTGATACAATTTTCCATTCTATTGTGCCAAACTCAAGTTGCTGTGGCTGATTTTAATGGTCTTGGCATATCCCAAAACGAAACACAAGCACTTACAAATCGGCTTATGATTGAGTTACATAGAACCAATAAGTTTATCGTCTTAGAGCGTGAGATGCTCGACAAGATTATTGAGGAACAAAAATTTCAATTAAGCGGATGCAATAACGACCAATGTTTGGTAGAGTTGGGACAACTGGCAAATGTCCAACAGATTGTTGGCGGTAGTATTAGTAAAGTAGGAGATGTCTACTCAATTTCAGCAAGATTGATAAGCGTTGAGAGTGGCGAGGTCATTCAAAGTGCTCTTTTTGACCATGATGGGAAAATTGGCGAATTGATGAAAACAGGGATGGCGGATATAGCCTCTCAACTTGCGGGTTTGCCAACGGCAACCACTAACAGCCCAACGAATTTTTCAACAGATTCTGGTGAAACAGTTACTGATATTGATGGAAACGTCTATAACACGGTGAAAATTGGTAAACAAGTTTGGATGGCTGAGAATTTAAAGGTCACCCATTACCAAAATGGCGATAGAATTACTTCAGGACATAGTGCAAATGAGTGGAAATCACTCATGGTAGGGTCATACTGCAATTATTCAGATGATTTGAAAAATGTAGAGACTTATGGAAGGCTCTATAATTGGCATGCCGTGGCTGATATAAGAAACTTAGCTCCCGAAGGTTGGCATGTGCCAAATGATGAGGAGTGGCTTGAATTGGAAAAATATTTGGGGATGAGTTCATCTGTTTTAACAAGTTCAGAAATTGGAATGTTTGAGAGGGGTACTAATGAAGGCGAGATATTGAAAAACGGGAAAGCATGGATTGGACAGAACGGAACAAACTTAGTTGGTTTCAGTGCTTTGCCCGCAGGTCGTAGGAGTAGCGAAAAATATGATAATATTGGTCAAGGAGCTTATTTTTGGACATCAACAGAGGATAATTTACCCTGGTTTGAAGCCGCCAACCACCGATGGGTTGTCTCCTCGAGGAAAACGATTGGGAGGGCTCCAATGGCCAAAACCTGGGGTCTTTCCATACGTTGTATAAAGGATTAACTCAAGGATTGAACGCAGACAAACGAATGTTTGGAGCAATATGTTACGGAAGCTGATAACCCTATCCATTCTACAAGTATCATTTCTCTTCGCTCAAACCCAAATAGCGGTTGTGGATTTTGAAGCACTTGGTGTCTCAAGTAATGACGCAAAAGCCCTGACCAATAGACTCATGATTGAGCTACACAGAACTAACGAATTCAAAGTTCTTGAGCGTGAAATGTTGGACAAGATTATTGAAGAACAAAAATTTCAACTGAGTGGATGTAATGCCGACCAATGCCTTGTGAGGTTGGGTGAAATTGCCAACGTTCAACAAATTGTTGGTGGGACTATTAGCAAGGTAGGAGAAGTGTTTACTATTACGGCACGATTAATTAGCGTTGAGAGTGGTGAAGTTGTTGCAAGCGCAATATTTGATTACGAAGGAAATATTGGTGCATTGATGAAAACTGGAATGGCGAATGTTGCCGCTCAGTTAACATCAATACACATACCACAAGGAGATACAAATAATCCACAGGTTATTACAAATCAAGAAACAATTATGGATGTTGATGGGAATATATATAAGACTATCAAAATTGGGGGGCAAGTGTGGATGGCTGAGAACCTGAAAGTAACCCATTATCGCAATGGTGATGCAATCCCTTTCTTAAAGGATAATGATGCTTGGGCAAGCACAAGTTCAGGTGCTTACTGTTATTATGATTCAGATTTTGTTTGGCCAATCGTATTCGGCCATCTGTACAATAGTCATGCGGTTTTTGATAACCGAGGTCTCGCACCAGAAGGATGGCATGTTCCAACAGATGAAGACTGGATTGAACTGGAAATAGCTTTAGGTATGAGTCAGGAGGAATCCAATAAATTGGGGTGGCATGGAACAAATCAGGGAAGCAAACTTTCTGGAGATACTAATCTATGGAAAGCTGGACAATTAATTGAAAATGCAGGTTTTGGTATAAGTGACTTTAATGCACTTCCTGGCGGATACCGTTATGATTCAGATGGCCACTATGAATTTATAGGAGAGATTGGATTCTTTTGGGCATCAACTGAGTATGGGGGAAATTATCCTTGGAGCCGACGTATTTATTTTGAGAAAACAGAAATTGCACGTGGTCATTATTATCGTAACTATGGCTTTTCAGTGAGATGCATAAAAAATTAACCCAATGTATATTAAATCTGGAGTAAATCATGCCTCTCAGCAACCTCAAACGAATTGAATTACGAAAAGAATGGGCTGACGAGGCTCGTGATTTCACACCATGGCTTTCAAGTGATAAAGGGCTTGCCACGTTGGGTGATATTTCGTCATTCCGAGTGACATTATATTTGAAGGATGAGATAGATTAGGATGAAAGCAAAATGGATTTCATATATTTTTTAACCACAATATTTCTTTTAGCAATTGCCGCCTATATGGCATTCCTTCAGATGTTCAAATATGCGGTGTTACAAATGCATGCCAACGATAAAAATGCTTTGAGTAACTTGCTTCGTCGTAGTAGTCCCTATGCGGAATACCTGCCTGATAGAAATTTACCCTTAAGTATTGTTCTCAATGAGAATGGGATATTCTCAAAATTTGTAAAAAGCAATTCACTTGTAACAAGACTTGACGATTACTTAGTAAGATATGCAACTTCAGGGGATGTTAGCTTTCTTGAAGATTTGGAAGAAAATATTGACTCAAAATTTCTGTACTGGTTAAATAGAAATGGTATGGGTTCAGTCGTGAGTAACAACCCCGAAAAGTTGTATTTCCTAAAGCTTGCGATAATAGTCAGACTATTTAAAGCTCTAAAAAACATTAAAAGAGGTGGTGGACTTCAGCCGTGGAAGACAGATTTACTATCTTTCAATGATTTTTCAAAATCTCCACTTATGGAGCGTATCTACCTGTCATTTTGCAATTTACAGATGGTTGAATCGAAGATGGAGCCTATAGTCAACGTAGAGCCTTCTTGTGACGAACTTTGTGATTTTATTGAGAACACCAAGTTGAATGAATTCCAACGTTTTGTATCAACCTATTTTTCTTGGCATGAGAATCCAAATTTCTCAAGAAGCTCCAAGAAATAGTAATCGTGAATAGAATTCGACCTATCAATAGTTCAGCCCTCTAATCGCAAATGAGATAAATGAAAAATGGATGACTTATTGAAATTATCAAGCATGAATAATGGTGATTAACTATGGACGGAACATGTGGATTATGCGAAAATGACAGAACTTTAAAGCAGAGTCATCTTCTACCAAGCTTCATATTTAAATGGAAAAAGAAGCATAACACAGGATTCTTTCGTACATCGGAAAATCCAAACATTCGGGCTCAAGACGGGCTGAAACCCTCTATGTTATGCGGAAATTGCGAACAGCTATTTAGCCCTTGGGAAAAGCAATTCGCTGAAAAAGTGTTCAAACCATTTCATGATAAATCTATCATCGCTCTGAATTACTCTGAGTGGCTTTTGCAGTTAGCAGTATCCGTTTCATGGAGGAATCTATACTATCACAAACTCATGGGCGGACTCACAGGACTTTCTGAAGCTCAGATAAAAATTGTGTATGATGTTTTAGAGGCAAGCCAGTCCTATCTATTAGATTCTCAATCTAATATTGATTCATTTGAACAACATATTTTTCCTGTGGGAACAATTTCTGGAGGACATGGTAACGCAGATGTTTCCCCATTTCTTAATCGTTACCTTGCAACAGCAGTTGATTTTGACCTTCTAAGAACAGATGATAGCTGTTTAGTATACTCAAAACTAAATAGGCTGGTCATCATTGGAGTAGTACAACATCCTGACTCAAGACAGTTTGAAGGAACAAAAATCACGCATCCAACGGGGAAACTGAGTGCGCACAATATTTTCCTGCCAGCTCCTTTATTGAAATATTTCAACATACGAGCAGACAAAATGGCAAATCAATTGTCCAAGATGTCAGAAAATCAATGGTCAATCATTGAAAAAGCTTATGAGCGTGAGATAGATAAATTCAATAATTGTGAAATGATGAAAGCTACAGACAAAGACTATTCAAATTCAGGACAAGAAGCTTTTGAAGTAATGAAATCGAAGGAAAACACACCTGACGGTATGAAATGACTCTACAATTAATGTGGTCAACAAAGATTTAAGGGGCTTAAAAAAATGATTAGCCAACGGTCATCCTTAGTGCATTGGAATTATTTCCTTGCGCTTGAACAAAATGTAGAATCATTATCTCGATATGTTGAATTAAATCTCAACAATTTCAAAACCTATTCAATGGAAATGGCACATTTACTACTTGCCGCCTCATCTGAAGTTGATGTTGTTATGAAATCACTTTGCAAACTTCTGGAGCCATATCAAGATTGCAATAATATTGAGGATTATCGTAACGTAATTGGAATGCGAGTGAAGGTGTTTTCTGAAGAGAGCGTACGAATTAGCAGATATGGCTTAGAACTAACTCCATGGAGTCAATGGAAATACAATAAGAGTCCAATCTGGTGGAAAAACTATAACAAGGTTAAGCATGAAAGAAATAATTTCTTCCAAGAAGCAAACCTCCATAATACCCTAAATGCAATGGCAGGGCTGTATCTTTGTAATTACTATTATTACATGAATTTATTGAGCATTGAGTACAAGCAAGATTTTGGTGACAAGCAAGTATTAGCTAATTTAAACCCACGCTCATCGCTATTTCACCTTGGTCGTCAAATTATTTCTGCACACAGGTTATAATGATATATTATGGAGCCAACACATTTAATAAATATAACACTTTAGTGTGTAACAGAATATGGTTTTGCTCAATACGATTGGATTGAAAAGAGAGAATCGGTATTTGTTTAGTCTGTAAAACGGGTGTTCTTTTTAATTAACTTTCGTTTAGTCAAAAGGATAGCATTATGATTAACTGGAAAAACAGGAAAAAGGCGAAACCCAATATAAGAGATTTTTCCTTTGTTATCGAAGAAGTAATTAGCCGCCTTCCCGATGGAGATTCACGCTTTGCTATTGTTGAGGAACCTCTAAATGTTATTTGTCAATATATTTGGGAAATAGACGGATTTCATGATTTCCTTGGTTCTGACTATGGTATGCCTTCAGAATATGAAGAGATTGAGAAAATATATTATGAAGAAGTCAGCTTAATTGAAGAGCTTCTGAAAGAAAATGAGATTCAAATAGAATCTGCTGATTGGCAAACCAGCTCTGATTTGAAGGCAATAAGCAATATGTGGGGTGGAATAAACCATCGAGCATATGCGATGCAAATATGGGACTGGTACTCTATTCCATGGCGGTATCATCAAAACCAAATTTATTCGATTAATTCACCCAGGGATATAATGGGAACACCCATTATCACAAAGTACCCAGTTGAAAGGTTTTTGCCTCAGACTGTGAAGAACATGGAAAAACACCACACACAGTTATTGAAGCATTATAAATGGTTCGATTTTTGGAAGTATTTCGGGATAGTAATTCTTAGCTTGATTGGTCTTTGGTTATGGTCTGTAATAAGTGACTTGATAAAATAGTGTTCTCGTTTGAATACCAAATCTTTATGTCTTAATCTTGCCTTTAAGTTTTTTAATAGATTCTTCTGCCATCTTAACATCCTTAAGCTTCTTTTTTTTGAGCAACCACTCGAGGCCAGAAAATATTATTGCCCAAACGACCAGTGTTATAAAAAGTGATTGATTTGAAAATAGTTCTGAGATTTCCCCTTTAGAAACCCAGAGAAAATAGACAGGAAACATTCTCCAAATGTAGACTATAGTTTCAATACTCAAAAGTTTCTGTATTTGATTTTGCTCCTTTGGTTTCGATATTTCCGCAACTTCATTCAAATAAGCATTAGTTACCTTTTGCTTGAGAAAACCCCCATCACGCTCAACACCTCTTGCTTCCAATATTGATTTTGCACATTCAATCCCTTCAACTGTGTAGTCATCCGGAACGATATAGACCATTCGGATTAATTCATCATCTGATAGTTTTTGAAGTGTTGATTCTAATGAGTTCAAAATTGCTATCGCCCTCCACTTAGTTGAATTGGGCTTTCCTCTTAACTTGAGCTATCCGCTCCAATTAAGATTAATCCAAGATTTAAAAACCCGCCAAAAAGTACACCTGCAAAAATACCAAGAATAATCGAAAGATTTATCCTCGTTAACGGCTCAATCTTAATCGTGTTATCTGGATTAATAATGTTAATTATTGATTGGGTTATCGGTATTAAGGCATATCCAATCCCAACATACCACAGAGTAAAGTCGATGAGCATACCCCCTAATCCAAAACCATACAACATCTCATAAATAACTGCTATCGGAATGAGGCCATATAGCATTTTCTTATTATTTAATACAGCGAGTGCTTTTTCCATAATTCCTCCCCAAGAACATTTTTTGCATATTCATAAGCCCGCTGTGAGACAGCTTGCTTCTCATTCACTTTAAGGTGTCAATGAAATATGAGCCTGCTCTAAAAACCACACCAATCAGTAATCCTTGACCAATGCATTTGAATAAGTTTTTACCACTTCTTTCAGAGCGTCTATACAACAAAGGTGTTATAACTAACAATGAGCCTAACATGCCTCCTACCGAATATGCGAAGGTCGAATATGTTGCATAAATCAGGTCGTGAATCGTTCTTTGCCCGTAGTAATCCCCAGCAGAGCTTGTATTCCACAAATAGTTTACTAAATAATTTTCTTTTGCAAATGCCATGTGGAGAACTATCCCAACAATAATCAATAATAGGACTTTTAAATCAAACCATTCAAATGAGATTTTTTGGGTTGTTCTTTTTAATCCATCAATAGCATCCTTCGCTTTTTCAATTTCAGGGAAGGCGTTGTTGTCCTTTCGTTTAACCTTTTCATGATTTTGAACGAAGTTGGAGTCGATTTCGACACCTCTTTCTTGTAGAAGTAGTTTGGCTAACTCGATGCCCTGTATTGTGTAAGAATCAGAGTCACCTAAGGCAATCTCTATCAACTGCTTATTAGACATATTTTCATATCTTTGTTTAAGAATGTCGTTCTCAGTCAAGCTATCCTCCGAAGGACATTATTTTTCAATTAGCGTCCCAAAAGTTGAAGTAAACATTAGATATTCATTAGCAACCTCACCAATATTCAGATGAGTATAGGTGATAGCCACTTTGAACATACGGTTGCCCTCAATAAAATAAATTCCTTGCTGTATAAGAGGTGTAGTTGATTCATTATAGTAAAATTTATACTCATATGCTGAATGACCGTTGTAGTCTATTCTCGTTTTCTCTATGATTTTGGGATTTATAATTGTTGGAGATGTTGCCAGGTATGAATCGAAATAAGAGGCCAGCATGAGTTCAGGATATTCGGTGGAGGAGACTTCTCCCTCTGTAATTAGTACGGCATAAAGAATATTTTTTGTCTCGTCAAGAGCGAATATGTTAGTTGCCTTAACTGTATCTACATCCAATATTTCTGTTGTCGGTTTAGTTGGAAAGTAGCTTTTAAAGCCGTGATTGTTGAAAACGTATGTTGATTCGTTATACACGGTGCAGTCAACATCTACTTTCTGAATTTTAGATATTAAGTCCTGCTGGGAGAGAGGCGGAGTCCAAAAGGCAACAAACCAAAACAGAATAACCAATGAAACTGCAAGCAATATCACTTTAGCTTCTTTTGGTAATTTATTTTCCCACATCTGTATACTATTAGTTCTGATTTTGTTGTTCTACAACAAATCCCTTATAAACCCACATACCAATTGCTACGAGCACCCAATAAGAAATGAAAAGCACAAGCCAGATGGAAATTATCTCTTCGCCATAGTCCCCGAAAAGAAAAGCAAGAAGAATGGGAACAAAAATCCATCCCACGATGAGTAGTCTTTGAATTCCCATACCCAATTGATTAGCACGAGAGACTCTTATTAAAATATTATTAATTCTCTTAATTACACCGACCCTTTTAGAGGTCTCATCATCACTTCCAGTATCCCCGCCACTTGTAACTGTTGATTCCCCTTCTCGGGCAATTTTTCCTGCTTTAACCCTATAGGCAAGCCGTGTAGATGAGACCAAAGCTATTGTCATGAAGATATTTTGAGTAATCACACTTATCATTGCATAGTAAAATCGAGCACCGTCTAATGTGAAAAAGGCTCTCACCGCAAGAAGATACTCGTTGGTTAAGTACGAGTCGACTCCCATCGGATTGAATCTTGTAATGAACATCATTGAGTTGATGAATATTTGAATGCCAACTAATGTTCTAATAAGTCTTGATGATTTTGTGTAGGCTGGTGATTTTTCACCGTATTGCTTTTCATAATGCTTTACATATACCAGCACAATGATGCTTGTCAAAAGGTGCGCTCCCCAAAACATTCGTTCACCTAATGGGAAAATTTCTCCATTCGACACCATCCTGATAAGTATCGCTAATTCTACTGTTATTGAAATTAATAGAAGCGCAAGCTTCATAGCATACTCCAGATATTGGGATTTACATTCTGTCTGAACGATGTCTTCTCAAACGACATGATGCCCCCTCATTGATAACAATTCTTGAGAAATTCAAATATGTGCGATTTATGAAATGAAATTACTTCCTCTCACGGAGAAGACAACTACAAATGCTTTAGAAATAGCATGATACTATTAACAATAAAGATGACCCTAAATAGAAATTATGAATAAGGGTGATAAATGATATCTATAGAACGTGAACCTCAACACATGTTCAGGCCACCCGTTTTTTTAAGATATTCTTCAATCTGTTTCAAACTATTTACAATTAAATCATAGCTTTTCAATCGTTTGGCGTTTCTGCCTGCTATTTATATATGTAACAGATTGAAAAGCAATAGGGCATCGCCCTTGCTTAGCCGACTTACAAAAAAACCGATACTTGTGTATCAAGGAGTAAATTATGATTAAAGATAATTCAACTGTTTTATACGAAAAAATAGTCTGTCAATTAATGATTGCCCGAAGAAAAAAGCTGAATGTGAATCAAGCAATTCACATTTCCTCAGCGTTATTAACACGCACTTTACAAAAACGGCTTGCTGATTTACACATTCCGTTGGATAGACCCCCATACATATCATGAGCTGAAGCATGGTATAAAGTCTTCACAATGCAGAAACGGGACAGAATTATGCTTGAAATAATTCAAGAAGAAATCACTCGTGTGCGTGAGATGTCCAATGAGAATTTATTCAACTGCTTCGGTGGAGTAATTGATGGGAAATTGCGAGGTGTTAATCATGAATAAAGAAATTTATCGTCTCAAAAATGAATTGCTTCACAAAATTTGTGACCGGTTGGTTAAGCTAAAACAGAACCCAAATGGGAGCAAATTCAAGAAGTACAAAATGTCATGTGAAATTATTTGCACCAGATACTCAAGAATGAAATCAGCCCAGCGACAACGCCATTCAGACAAAATCACGCAAAAATATTTATCCGGTGAAATTGAAAGGGTTGTAGACTTACCAGAGATGCTATTCTTGATAGAATTTGGTGAAGGAAATAAGCAAATCCGGCAAAAGCTACTCGACATGATTGAATAGCGGTTAACCAATAAAACGGATATGATGAATTTTGCTGAATGGCCGAAAGTATTTTCCATCATATCCAAATAGTAGCAAATATTTTTCAGGTTGTTGCTATTTATATGTATAGAAAAACATAGAGGAATGAATATGGATAAAGAAATTTCAAAATTGGAAAGAACATTGTTCCACAAAATAGCCAACCGACTTCGCAGTTATAGCAGAAGTACTAACGAGCCGAGATTCGAAAAATACAAGAGACTATGGCACGCCGAATGCCTAAAATACTCAAGGTGAAATTCAACTGATAACCCAGGTGTTTTCAAAGAAGTTATATTACAAAAATTATCTAAAGAAATTGAAGATGTCAGAAATCTACCAAAGAAAGTATTTACTGGTAAGTTTGGTCCAAAGAGAGTCTGGAGCACAAAAAAAATGACTCCTGGCGACTGGCTCAATTATAATCGGACAAAAAGAAATGAGAAACGGTCAAAGGAGTTGCATAAGCCAACCATTTAATTGTTAAAAAGCTCTATGAGTGATACAAGGCGAAATAAGATACGAAGTAGCATAACTTAAACAATCATAGAGGATATATCTTGCTTTATAACGCCCTGAGTAGGTAAGCAACATACGGAGCACGCAAAGGGTAAAAAGGCAAGAGTTGAGATAGAGTCACCATGGTTCACTAAAAAGTGGCAACCAGTAGGCGGAGTGCATCTAAATTTTAGTGTGATTGTGAAGACTAAAAAGCGGTGAATCACTTGTAGAAATGGTTGAGAAAATTACGGAAGTGGAATCTTTGATTTCACTGACGTTGAAGACCCTTTGTAGAAGGGGCTTCTTAGTAGATAGTTGAAAGAACCGGACACAATTAAAATAGTAGAATTGGAATTCAAGTTGGAACTGTTGAGTAAGAGGTCGGATTAAAATCCTCCCCGCCAGAATCAAGATTCTGGATTTCACTTCAACTCTTAAAAGTTTTGAAATAATTAAGCAGTTACCACTTAACAGTATCAGGTTTTAGTTGAAGTGCAATAAAAGTAGTAGTCTCTCAACTTGAGTAAAAGCCACAGAATAATTGTGCTCAACTAATTGTGACATGCCGGATAAAGTTAGAAGAACTTCCTTACCACTATTTGAATACAATCAACCGCTTCACAGCATAGAAAGGACATGACATGGAAGACAATAAAAAGCATCTGGGAATACATGACCAATTGAATGTAATATTTCGGAAAATGGTCGTTGATAATCAGTGAGAATACACTGAAGAATTTTTCAATGATTGAGTTTCACTAATCTCTCACATTGATTTTGAAATAGCTGAGGTCACCTCAGACAAATCCTTTAAAGCAAGAATCAAGTCAAAGGTGAATGACGATACAGTGAACGACAATCATGAGAAAGAAATAACGACAGATGAGAGCCAAAAATAGCCAGTGAATGACACGGGCATACTACGCCATTGGTAGGCTATTCAACCGGTCTCAAACAGCCTTGACGACACTCAAACAACACATAATACAACAGAAGGAGAACAACAATGGATTACAAAAATATGAAATACCTTACCCCTAAATTGATTTCTGAGATTTATAATATTTCAAGGACAACAATTTGACGTTGAACGAGGTATGATGAATCACCCCTACCGTATATAAAAATCCGAGGAAAGATTCTATTTGATGCATCAATAGTGGATGAGTGAATTAAAAGGGGTGACCGTTAGTCACAATGGTTGATTTTGATTAACACCATGAAACAAAGAAGTGGAGTTAAATAATATCAGATATATGTGTGTCACTCAAGTCGGGATAAATGATTAAAGAATCGGCTACGTCCCGAAGAACTCTAAGCTTTTTTGAATAGGACGCTTATCCAAAAGCAACGTCTACCAGATTACCTAAATTATCATACACATTAGTGCTGTTGTCAATATCGTTATCATCATCAAGGAGTAGCCGTTTCACTTTATAACAGAGGTTGAATGAGACGCCCAGTGTCTGCCTGATTTTACGAACACTCACACCACTCTCAAGCAAGGTCTTGACCTTCTGAACTTTTGGTTTCTGAGACCACTTTGATATATCTTCAGTTGAACCTTTAGAGCGACCTCGGTAGACGCCACGTTGTTTGGCTATGGCTATTCCGGCAAGTGTTGCCTCCCGTCTGGTCTCATAGTCAGCGGTTGCAATTCCAGAAAGGATTGTGATTAGAAGCTTAGATGTAATATTCTCCTTCCCGTTTACCAATGTGTGAATGCCCTGATTTATGAGATGAATGGAAACGCCGGTTCGATGTATAGTCTTTATCGTTGCCAAGATATTTTCAGTGTTTCGCCCGAGCCTTGATAAGTGGAGTACCTTAATTTCATCAAATATTCCAGCGGAAACAGCTTCAAGAAGTTTCTTACCTTGAGGACGCAATTCAAAAGGGACAGTCCCTGAAATTTTATCTGCGAAAACACTCCATTCGGATTCAACCTTTTCTTCTTGTCTTGCCAAATTTTGTTCAACAGTTGAAACTCTGATATAATACGCAATTCTCAAATTGATTCTCCTTAATCCATTACCAATTAACCCTACCCATGAATATAACATAAAACACCCTAACATCCTATATATCCTGGACTTATGCCACATGATATTGTTACCCGTTATCCTCATACCCCAAAATTAAAATCAAGACGCCAATGATAGTAATTTCACCCAGTGAGTAGTTTTTACTTGCAGACACCCTTATGTATCATGAGTATGGAATGTAGGCAACTTAGACTAACCAGAGTGTAAGACGCCGATGATAACGAAATCACCCCTTGGGGTGGCTTTATTTAGTTGCGTAGCGCAGGTACTTTGTTTGCGGACATACTTAATAATAATTAGGTACTCATTAAACCCACTTGGAAAGCTTTTCAAAACGTAGATGGTTGGCGTACTTCTCTGTTGTCGTAATACTCCGATGTGATAGAAGACCCTGCAAAGCCTCTTTTGGGCACCCCTTGTCTAAAAGCTGATGGCTGAAAAAGTGCCTGAACGTATGCAAGGCTATTTGGTTATCCCTGACGAACTGTGGTTCAAAGTGAGACTGAACTATGGCTCTGGCTTTTCTGCGACGCCTATCGGTGGAACACTCAGGGAATATCAAGCCTCCACGTTTTATTCTTGGTGCTAATAGTTCTACAACATGCTTTGCAATTGGGATGCGATGTATCCACGTCCCAGTTTTACGGATTTGAAGAGTTATGGTGTTACCCTCAAAGGCAGATGAATGGAGCACAAAGCTCTCAGATGGTCTTTGACCGGTGTAAGCAAGGAAGTAAAAGAAGTCGTGGAACTCACCTGCTGACTTGAGTATCAGCTCCACTTCCTTTTCAGTGAATGCATATCTTGGCTTGTTTCCTCCCCTGACTCTTTTCCGTGGGACAGCCAGCCATGGGTTGTGGTTAGTGAAATCCTGTTCCATGCACCACTTGTAGAACCTCCTGTTCTGACTGAGACGGTTGTTTTGAGACTTAACTGAAGGAAACTTCCAGCTACCGTCTTTTTCTGGGCAGTAGAAGTTGTAGAGCTTCGACTTTGAATACTCGACCATGTGATTTCGACAAAGTTCTTTTGAAGCATCGTTCATGTGTGAGACGCCTTGAGTAGAGCAGAACTTCCTGAACGCCTCCAAACCAGATGACATGTAACTAATTTGACTGGAGCCAGCTCCTGACATTTCCATGTGGACTAAGAACTTCAAAATAGCTTTGGAATATGTTATGGGGACAACGCCTTGGTCTTCATTTCCAAACCTGAGGTTGTATTCAAGTTCTTGCAACGCCAGAAGTGCAGTTTTTTTACTCAAGCCGAGGAAACGCCTAAAACGTTTCTTGTTGATGATGAAGTCCCCATAGTAGTGAACAGCACCCGATTTAGTTTGAACAGGATAAATTACAGCCATACCTAAACTCCTTGTGTAGTATTAGATATGTCAGTTGGATTAGGTTATTGAACGTATATAAGGCTTGTTAGCCGGTTCACATCCGAGAGGTCGCAAGTTCGAATCTTGCATCGACCACTTTAAGAATTACCGTTCTATTGGCGTCTCTATTCCAACTGGAGTCGTCCCAATATTGGAGTCTCACCCAAGCACTCTTAAT
>Ga0233440_1002518_pt1 | contig 14941 bp, 21 predicted proteins | sample SI_123_September_5_FD_182791 | JGI IMG/M metagenome (GOLD analysis project Ga0233440, IMG submission 182791) | Seawater microbial communities from Saanich Inlet, British Columbia, Canada - SI_123_September2016_120_MG | ecosystem: Environmental > Aquatic > Marine > Inlet | place: Canada: British... | reverse complement strand
CCTCAATAACAATTAGTTTTCCTTTCACACCAACACCACTAGGATAAGCCCGTTCTACTTAATAAAAATTTGGTGCAGATTCATGCAAAAAGTTAACATTTAAAAATGAAACTCAAGAGAATTGTATTAGTTGCAAAGCCAAGCTTTGTTGTTAATAGTCGCGTCCATGATGTAGTGGTAGCATGTGAGCCTTCCATAAGCTTTTTTCCTCTTTGAGGCAAAAGCTTAAGCAAAAATTGCTTTTGGAGCTAGCTTTTCGCCGGGGTTCGAGTCCCCGTGGGCGCACTTCTTTTTATATTTGTATTTCCGCATTAAAAAAGCTTTAAATTGATTAGAACCTATTATTGTATATGCCTAAACTTAAATGGAGAAACCCTTTTTCGACAAAAAAGAAAACTCGTTCTGCGGCTCCAAAGATTTTAACTTCGCATAAAATTCAAAAACCCGCGTATGAGCTTGGCAGATATCATGACGCGTTGACTGGTTTGCATGTAGGGCAAACAATAAGAATATTTGTTAAAACTTCGCGCTTACATCCTGCGAAACAAAGGTTTGGAAAAATAATTGGCTTTGACGAAAGCAACAGACTTATTTTAGAGTTCTTAGGACGACGAATACATATTTCAAAATCTGCTATTGTAAGCCGTCCTAATGCACATTTACCAACAGAAAAAGAAATGCGAAAAGCCGAACGCATAGCTAGGAATAGAAAAGACACTCGACCAAGAGCCGAGATACCCACTCAACCCACAACTGAAAAAATCTAAAAGCAATAACTATAAACTGATTCTAGCTATTTTCTAATATGAAAAAGATGAATGCAAAGCAAAAACTTGCTCTTGAACGGATATACCGTTTATTTGAATTAGCAACAAAAGAGAAAGATACTAAACTACAGAAGCGATACGTATCTCTCGCTAAAAAAATCGGTGAACGCGTTAATGTGAGTATTCCAACTGAATTAAAACAGGCTTTTTGTAAGAAATGCTTTTCTATGAATATCAAAACCGAGAAAAAAGCCCCTTTTTTGATTGTTACTTGTAAAGAATGTAAAACCACTAAGAAATTTGGTTTAGACGTGAAATAACAGCTAAATCGCACATTTAAGCAATAAAACGCGGATTTGTGCTTTCTGTCCATTGCGTTCGCAATGGGCAAATTCTTCGCTCCCGTGCTAGTGAAACCAAAGTTTCATGCATCACACGAAGCTTTGCTTCGTTAGACTCGGCGAAAGGAGCGTTTATAAACCTTTTTTCTAGGATATTCTTTATTGAGTTGCTTATAGCTCTTCTTCGGAATTGAGCAAGTAACACTGAAAAGTGAAAAAGGTGATTAATTGGGTATATATGACGTTCCAGCAAAGTACTTGATAGAAGAGACTGCACAAAAATTAAAAGGTGAAATAGAGCAACCCGCGTTTGTTTCATACGCAAAAACAGGAGTTAACCGAGAAAGATCTCCACAAAGAGAAGATTGGTTTTATGTTAGAATGGGAAGTATTCTTTACCGAACTTTTAAATGGAATGTTATTGGAACAGAAGGTTTACGAACTTATTATGGTGGACGCAAAAGACGAGGTCTAAAAACCGAACATCATTACAAGGCAAGTGGAAAAGTTATTAGAAGTGCTGTACAGGCTCTTGAAAAAGCAGGTTATTTAGAAAAAGCAAAGCCAAAGGGGCGAAAAATCACTGGAAAAGGACAAAAATTGTTGAACGAAACTTCAAAAATTGTTGTAAAAAACCTTGAAGCAGGAAAATATGTTAAAAAAATTAGAGTAGTAAAAGAAGATGCTAAAGCAAAAGCTACTAAAGAAGCATTAAAAGAGCGAGATAGAAAAGACGCACCTAAAAAAGAAGAGAAAGGATTCAAGAAAGGTGGCAAGAAATGAGTAGCAATAAAGAACAAGACTTCAAAGACTTTCAAATTAGTGAAAGAAAGAAAACCGGTTCTGGTTTAACTAATGCCCCTGTGTGGTTAATGCAAAAAGCAGGCAAACGAATTTGGAATAGTAAACAAAAAAGAACTTGGAAGAATGTTGATATTGGAAAAAAACACGTAAAACACAAAACAGGACAAGCCAAAATAACAAAGAAAAGTGGAGATCATAAATAGGTGAGCGAGTATGGTTAAAGAATTCAAAGAAAAGATAATAACAGTTAATTTGACAAAGGCTTTTGACAAGCCAGTTACAAAAAGAGCTAAATCGGCTTTGTACATCCTAAAAAAAGGAGTTACAAAAGAAACTAGAATTGACTCAATTAAAATATCAAATAAAGTTAATGAATTCTTATGGGAAAAAGGACTTTTTAAAAGTAAGAGAAAAATAACCGTTAAACTAGTAAAAAACAAAGAAGGAATTGATGTTTATTTACCTGATGAAAAAGTAATTGTTAAAACCGAGGCGAAAAAGAAAAAAGAACCGCAAACAAAACAAGAACAAGTTAAAGCAAAGCTAGAAGAACTACAAAAGGGTTCTAAAAAAGAAGAGAAAAAGACAGACGCGGTGAAAGAAGAAGCTAAAACTACTAAAAAAGAAGAAGTTCTAAAAGTTGAAGAAACAAAAGAAGCGCCTGTTGACAACAAGAAAGAATGACTAATGAATAGATTATTAGAATTATGAATATCAAAAAAATAAAATTGTTAGGTTCTAATTACATCGGATTGTTTTCAGTAACTAATGATAAGTTATGCTTTGTTCCAAGAACGATTGAAGAAAAAACTGCTAAAGAGATCGAAAAAATTCTCGATGTAAAAGTTGTAAAGATTGGAATATACAATAGTTCTTTGTTAGCCGTATTCTCAAAAATGAATAATAATGAAATATTCTTACCAAGCTATGCTGAAAGCAAAGAAATTGAGCAAATAGAAAAAGAGATTAAGGTTCGAGTAATCCATACTGAACACGCGCTTGGCAATTTAATGGAAATAAATGACACTCACGCAATTTTATCAAAAACACTTAGTGCAAACGATGTAAAACAAATCAATCAATCGAATTTAGACACAATACAAACGAATATTGCTAAAACCGATGCAATTGGTTCTTCAGTACTAATTACAAATAAAGCGTTTTTGATTAGTACAAATGCGTCAATGGAAGAAATTAAAAAGATTGAGCAAGAATTAAATATTATTGGCGGATCTTCAACAGCCAATATGGGAGATGCATTTATAAGAAACTCTGTATTAGCTAATATTAATGGAGTATTAATTGGAGAGCAAACAACAGGACACGAAATTGCAAGAATTGACGAAGCATTAAACTGGGAGGAGAGAAAATGAAAATATTTGAAGCAACAGGAACATTTGATCACAAAGGAGAAAAACAAGTTTTTTCAAAACGAGTAAAGGCGGATAACGAAAAGGACGCTCGTGAACAAGTATTATGCTTAATTGGAAGCAAACAAAAGATTCCAAGAAGATTTATCGAAATAACAAAAATAGGAGAGGAAAAATAATGGAACAACAAGTTAACGAACAACAATTAGTTCAAATGATTAAACAAGAAGAAGCAAATCTTGCAAGTCGCGAAGACTATTTTATGAAACTACGAAATGTTTTAGGTGAAACAGTTAAATCTATTGACTCGCTAAAAGAAATTCAAAAAAAGCCTGGCAAAATTATTGTAAGACTTGGCGCAGGCATTTTAGTAGACGCAGAGATTAAGAATACGGATACTTGCAAGCGAACTTTTTCCGAAAGTGGTTTTCAAGAAACAAAAATAAGCGACACAGTAAAATGGTTAGAAGAAAAACGAGGGAATCTAGAAAGACAATTAGGGAAAATACAGGCTGATTTGGTGGCAAGTAAAAACAATATTGATCAATTAATTAGTGCAATAAAACAAATTGAAGCTGAAAAACAAAAAAACATTAGTGTGAAATAAAATGTTTGGTTTACTCAAAAAGAAACTTAATACGTTTAGTGATAAATTAAAAACTAATTTAAACAAAAAAGAAGAAGAACTTCCTGAAGAATCAAAAGAAATAATTGAAGAAAAACCAATTGTCCAAAGTAAGGAAAAAGAAGCCGCAGAAAAAATCGCTGAAAAAGCAAAGAAAACTGTTCAAAAAATTGAACAACCTATTTCTGAAGAACACCCCGCAGAAAAAAGCGATGGAACTATTGAGAACGAGGTTAGTGAGAAAGAAAAACGCGAAATCGAAAAACTAAGAAAAGAAATGGAAGAAGAACTAGAAGAATTCAAAGAAGATGTTACTGAAATTAAAGAAGAAAAAAGTGAAAAGGCTGTTGAAGCAAAAAAAGAAGAATTAATTGAAGAGATAGAAGACGATGAAGAGGAAGAAGAAGTTGTAACAGAAAAAACAAGAGATATTGATGTAAAACGAGTTGATGAAGATAAACGAGAATTAAAATCCAAGGTTAGTAAGGGTGGAAAAATTAAGGGCTTGTTTTCTGGAAAAGTTGAGGTAAAAGCAAGTGACGTAGAAGAATTACTATTCGAATTAGAACTAAGTTTGATTGAAGGAGATGTTGAACAAGATGCAGCACACGAAATTGTTGAAAAAATAAAAGCAAGACTTGTTGGAGAACGCGTTTCTACAAAAAATATTGACGAAATACTAAATAATTTAATAAAAGAGATTTTAACCGAAATGATGGAAACAAAACGAATTGATTTACTTGCTGAAATTAAAAAGAGTGAGAAACCATATAAGATTTTGATGTTAGGACCTAATGGAGCAGGAAAAACTACTTCTGTCGCAAAACTAACTAAGTACTTTCAAAAAAATGGTTTAACTTGTGTTTGGGCAGCAGCCGATACTTTTCGTGCTGGAGCAATCGACCAATTACAAATACATGCAGATAAGCTAGGTGTTAAAATTATTAAACAACAATATGGTGCTGATCCTGCTGCCGTTGCATTTGACGCAGTAAAAAGTGCAAAAGCAAGTGACGCAGACGTAGTTCTAATTGATACTGCGGGTCGACAAGAAACTAACAAGAATTTGATGGAAGAATTAAAAAAAATAGAACGCGTTGTTGGAACTAGCTTTAAAGTTTATGTTGGAGAAGCATTTACTGGACAAGGACTGCTTGATATGGCAAAAGAGTTTGACGCGGCACTTGGGATTGACGGTTTTATTCTAACAAAAATTGATACTGATGCTAAGGGTGGGACAACAATTTCTCTTTTGTATCGACTAAAAAAACCTATTTTATATGTAGGAACCGGACAAGAATATGAGGACTTCGAAGAGTTCTCACCAGAGTTTGTTTTAAATCGAATTATTTAATTTATTTTCTACGTATATGCTTCCTAAATCTTTGAAGTCTCGGATCATTTTGAACCGTTTCCACAATAGTAGAAATATTTCTCAATCTAATAATTTCAGCACGCGAAAGCTTGGCTGCGTTTGTATGTACTCTTCCACCTTGCTTTGAAGCATTTGCAATTCTTTCTTCATGACCTATAACTCCTACCTCGCGAGACCTAGCTCCGCTCGCGGTAAAATCTGATAACCTAAGCGTATTAATGACTCTTTCAGGAGATAGAGAACATTTAACACTTAACGCATTAATTGCACGCATCCATTGTTCGTGTTGTTTATTTGTGGGGTTCAAACCATATCTTTCTGCAATCATCACCCAATCAAACACATTAGCAAGTTTTTTACCTGAAGGTAAGTCCCTCTCAAACTTAACTACTGCAACTTTCGTTTTTTTAAGATGATTTGCTTGTCGTTGCATATGCCCAATTCCTAATGCACCAAGCAAAGTTAACCCAGCAGCGCCCAACGTAGTTTTAGTTTTCCATGACAAACGTTTAGGCGGTTCTCTAAAAGTAGTCATATTTGGTTGAAGTCCATCTCTTTCTAAGACCTTCTTAACAGAACGATTCATAATAACATTATTCACTAAAACAATATAAATACTTTAGTGCTAACCAAGAACTATAAACTAGTGTCCTCTAATTTTTTGTATTCTTTCTTTTAGTGGTGGATGAGTACTAAACAAAGACTTCATTAATAGTTTTTGTCCTCTTAGCGGATTCGAAATATATAAATGTGCAGTTGCTTTATTCGCAGCTTCTAGTTTTTCAGTATCCTTTTCAATTACTTCAAGAGCCGTTGCTAGTCCTTCTGGATTTCTTGTTAATTGTACTGCCGCAGCATCCGCAGAAAACTCTCTTTTTCTTGAAATTGTAAACGTAATCATCTTAGCAATTATGGGTGTTAGAATTGCAAGAATAATTGAAATTCCTAGCATTGCAAAAAATAGTCCGCCTGAATCACGTGAATTGGAACCGCCTAGTGAACCATAGAAAAATGTTCTAAAAATCATGTCTGAAAGAAGAACGGTTATTCCTACTAGTACTGTTGCTATAGTCATTGTTCGAACATCATAGCTTTTTATGTGAGAAAGTTCGTGCGCAATAACGCCTTGTAGTTGTGCTCTGTTTAACCGAGTCAAACAACCCATGGTTACACAAACTACTGCGTGCTCTGGGTTTCTTCCAGTTGCAAAAGCATTTATTGCTGTGTCATCCATCACAAAAATCTTTGGTTTTGGTAAACCTGAAGCAACACAAAGTTCTTCAACTATGTTGTGGAGTTGTTTAAATTTTGCGACTGGTGCTTCTTTTGCTTTTGAAATCGACGTAACTATTTTATCAGAAGAATAATATGATGCAATTGCAAAAATAATTGTTAGGACACCAAAAATTGAGTAAAAGAAAATAAATCCTGCTCCAAAATACCAATCAATAACAAATGAAACTATGTACGCTAAAAATCCTATTAAAATAAAAAATATTAGAAATAGAACGTAAGTCATTCTCTTGTTTCTTGTAATTTGTGAATAAAAATCCATTCATAACACCTAAAAAAAATTAAACTGAAATGAGCTAACTAGCTCAAATCAGAAAAATCAACTTTTGTATTTTTTCTCTCAGAAGCGCTAGCTTCAAAAGACTCTTTTTCTTTGTTCTTACCAAACATATTTGCTAAAACATTTGACGGGAATTGTAGAATCAATGTGTTCCACTTCATTACCATGTCGTTATAGAATTGTCTAGCAAAAGCAACTTTGTTTGCAGTAGAAGAAAGTTCTTCTTGTAGTGACTTAAAGTTTTCACTTGCTTGTAACTTTGGATAGCTTTCAGCAACAGCGAAAATAGATTTTAAAGCACCTGATAACATGTTTTCTCCTTTTGCGGCTTGTGCTGGTGTTTTTGCAGACATTATTGCGGTTCTAGCTTTTGTAACATCTGTTAAAACTTTTTTCTCAAACTTAGCATAACCCTTAACAGTTTCAACCAAATTCGGGATTAAATCAGCTTGTCGCTTTAATTGAACATCTATTTGTGCCCAAGAATTTTGAACTTGTTTTTCTATTTGAACAAATGCATTATACGTTGTGATAATCCATAACAAGACTATTATTATAACAAGAACAACAACTCCGATTATAAGTAAATCAATCATAACAAAACCTCCTACCTACTACTACTAATAAGTAATTAAAAAGGGTTTGGGAAGAATTAAAAGAAAATATTACGTAATATTATTATGAAATTATTTCGAACAATTAGAAATTGGGTTGTTCGGCCAGCAAGACAGCGACATGGCGGAATAACAAGCTATACCGGTTCAAATCATCGTCTAGCATACACTCACGAATTTAAAGCATGGATTAAACAAACACCTAATGCATTACATGCGTTTCATTTTATTCGGAAAAATCTGGCAAATTTAAAACCCAACATCCTGCTAAGAGATAAAAAAACTGGCATCACAATTGAAAGTGCATTTACTGGAGAGTACGAAGGAAGTAATGCATTACATTTGTTGCGTGTTACAACAGGCGAAAGAGAATTTTTTTGTAAAGTTGAATTCAATGGTTCTGCGATTAATGAATCTGATGCCAGACGAAAAACCGAAGCACACCGTCGCGCTAGACCAATTATCAAACATTTAAATGAGCATGGTTTAAACGTAGCTCTTGCACCCGCTCACGCAATTTATGAAACCCGATTAAGTTCAGCGCCCAGTAGTCCAAAAGTTACTTTTGTTGCAAGCGATTTTTATCATAATCGCGATGTCGACCCGCTTGTAGGAAAATTATATCGCGGGAATCATATTGCTCCCGAAAATTACATAAAAAATCCAATCAATGACGGTCTGCTAGAACGCGTTCAAAAAATTAGAAATCAGATGTTAGATTTTGGAATACTTGATGTCCACGCACATAATATGTTCCATAACCCAAAAACTAATCAGATCATATTGTTTGATATCAATAGTTAAGCCATTTTTAAAGCGAACACTGCCAGTAATTTACTCTTTTAATACTTTCGAGATGTAAGTAGTTTAGTGATATTATGGGACTTGGAGACTCACTACGTAAAGCAATGGACAAGATCCAGGGTGCTGGAGCAATCGACAAAGACACCATTAACGAAGTTATTAAAGAAATACAAAGAGCCCTCATTGGTGCTAATGTTGATATCTCAACAGTAATGGCTTTATCAAAAAAGATTGAAGAACGTGCTTTTAAACCAGCAAAAGAAGGTATGTCTCAAAGAGAACATATTGTGAAAGTTACTTATGACGCACTAGTAGAAATGCTTGGAGGAAAAGAAAATCCTAGCGAACCAAAACGAATTCTATTATGTGGTTTATTTGGAGCAGGAAAAACTACTGCTGCAGGAAAACTAGGACAATGGTACAAGAAACGCGGAAAAAAAGTTGGTGTTATTGCTGCAGACACTTATCGACCTGCTGCGTATGAACAACTAGAAACAAATGCTAAGAATGCGGGCATAGCTTTTTTTGGAATCAAAGGAGAAAAAAATGCTTCAAAAGTTGTTCGCGCTGGTCTTGCAGAACTTAGTGGAAACGACATTATTATTTGTGACTCGGCAGGACGAAGTGGGCTTGATGACGAACTCGTAAACGAAATAAAAGAAATTGATGGCGCATTTGGTGCCGATGAGAAATGGTTGGTTCTTGGAGCAGACATGGGAAACCTAGCTAAGAAACAAGCACAAGCTTTTCACAAAGCAATTGGAGTTAACGGAGTGATTATTACAAGAATGGATGGTTCTAGTAAAGGTGGAGGAGCACTAGTTGCTTGTAACGAAACAGGTGCAAGCGTATACTTTATTTCTACCGGAGAAAAAGTTGGTGACTTTGAAGCTTTTGATGCTAATCGTTTTTTAGGAAGAATAATGGGTTATGGAGACCTCGAGGGGCTCCTTGAAAAAGCAAAAGAAATTGATTTAGCAAATGTGTCTCCTGAAGAAATCATGAAAGGAAATTTAAATTTTAAAATCTTTTACGAGCAGTTAAAGGCAACTAAAAAAATGGGTCCACTAAACAAAGTTGTTGACATGCTTGGCCTTGGAGTTAAGATGCCAAAAGAAGCAATGGAAATGGGACAAGAAAAAATGGAGTCTTTTAAAATTATTATTGATTCGATGACAGAACAAGAAAGAATTAATCCTGATTTAATGAATCGAAGTAGAATTGAGCGAATTGCTAAGGGTGCAGGAAAAAAAGACGAGGATATTCGAGAACTAATAAAACAATTTAAGAAAATGAAAAAAATGTTTAAACGATTTCGAGGCATGAGCGAAAAAGGAATGAAAAAAATGGGTGAAAAAGACCTTGGACAAATGGTACAACAAATGCAAGGCAAAAAAGCAATGAAAAAGTTTAGGTTGAAATAAAAATAAGCTGATTCTATGTTTAGAAATATGTTTGGTGGGCGATTAAAAAAAGCAACAAAAAAAGAAGAACGACAACATTTAGATCAACGCCGAGACACTAGCCCCTTTGGAACAGCTAATTTTAGTTTGTACAAAGGACGTTGGAAAAATTTCAAAGTTACTATTTCTCATGGCACAGACGGAAACAAAAATGTTCAGTATTATAACCAAAAAGAAGCTGTGTTTAGAGCTGCTGGAACAATCAAATATATCCCTTCAAAAAGCCATGTTGAAATTGGGATTATCAACCCCGAAATTGGACACGTTAGAAATGTGGTAGATATTTTATTAGGTGAAGTTCATGAGCTTTATCCAATTTCAAAAGTAGTTGTTCGAACACACGATACACGTGTTCGCAGCGAATTAAAACGAAAAGGGTTTATTCTAAAAGACTCGCTTATGGTAAAAAAATAAAAACAATTAAATTCTTTCGAAACTTAATTCTTTTATGATAACTTTAATACAACAAATTGCTGTTCTTATTGGAACTCTTGTTGGCGGAGTAACTGACGCAAAAACTGGTTATATTTATGATTGGATTACTTATCCAATGATTGCTTTTGGAGTATTGCTTAGTTTGGCACAATTACAATGGTTTAATTTGGTCAGCGGAGTAGCGATATTTGGAATTTTGTTTTTAGTTTACAAGTTGGGTAAGATTGGTGGTGGAGACGTAAAAATATTTACAGGAATTGCATTTCTAAATCCATTTAATGAAATAAATTTTTTGGTAACACTTGCTTTTTTCGCAGCTATTTTGTCGATGTTGTTTTACTCAATTTATTATTCTATAAAATATATTCGATTGGGTGTAGATTTTCAAAAAGAAAAAAAAGGGATTTACAATTCAATAATCCTTGTAGGAATACTCATACTCTACTTTGCATTTTTGCTTTCTCTTCGATTTGTTCGAATGGAATTTGTTATTTTAATTGGAATACCTTTGATCGGGGGAGCGATTTATATTGGATTACAAAAAGGCATTAAAGAGAGATTCTTTGACAAAAAAGTTTTGTTAAAAAAACTTGAAGAAGATGAAATCGTTTCTGAAAACAATAGTAAAAAGATTTTGAAACTACTCGCAGGAAAACAATTGCTTGGTGAAAACGAAATCGCTTTGCTAACAAAGAATAAGATTAGTTCTGTGATCGTTTTACGAAACCTACCTAAATTTGGACCATTTATTTTCCTTGGAACTATAATTGCAATAATTAATCCGTCTTTCTTCATAACCTTGTTTATTTAACACAAAGAATTTTAAAACCAAACAAACTACTTATTCTTATGAGAATACTAGTAACTGGATCAAGCGGTTTTGTAGGACGCGAACTCATTTCAGAGTTAAAGAATAGAAAACACACTATTGTTGAATTTGATGTTAATGAAGGACAAAATATTTTAAATAAAAAACATATTGAAACTGCAATGAAAAAAGTTAGTGTAGTAATTCACTTAGCAGCAATTATTGATACTCACAACGACGCATTGTGGAAAGTTAATGTTGAAGGAACAAAAAATATTATTCACGAAGCAGTAAAACAAAGAGTTAAAAAATTTATTTTCTTATCAAGTTCTGGCGTATATGGTGATGACCATCACCGTGTAAACGAAAAAACACCTACTCGCGCGGTTAGTTTGTATGAGAAAAGTAAGGTAGAAGCAGAAAGACTAGTTCTCGAACACCAAGAAGAAATTAATGTTAGTATTATTAGGAGTGCAATGTTATTTGGAGCTAATGATTATTGGAGAAAGATTTACAAAGTACTCAAAAACGGTTTTCCTCTCCCTTGTTCTGGGAGAAACACGTTCCAGATAATGTATGTAAAAGATTTGGTTAACGCTATTGTTGTTATACTACAAAAAGGTAGTAGTGGAGAAACTTATTTGGTTGCTGGAAAAGAACAATGGTCCCTAAAAGAATTTTGTAAAACTTCTAAAGGTGTCATGGGAAAAAAAGAGGTTGTACTAAGCGTACCCGCTTTCATAGTTATATTAATTGGTAAATTAACTGGATTATCAATTGCTACTCGAGAAAATATTAGACATTTAGCAAAAGAAAGAAATTATAATATTGAAAAGATCGAGAAACTCGGTTACAAACAAAAAACTCTCTTAAAAGAAGCTATAATCGAAACTATTGAAGAACTAAAAGAAACGGATGCTAATCCTAGTGTACAAGAATAAATTAAGAAAAATTATTTTCTACCAATCATTTCTGACAAAACTAGAGTTGCAGCATTAACAATTTATTCTCTAGATGCATCCGGTTTTAAAATTCGCAAATCTTTAATCAGTTCTCCTTTGATACGTCGTGCATATTGCTCTTTTTTTCCCATTGGAACACTAGCTCGATCTAACTCCTTAAATCCTCTACGAACTTTTTGTTTAACATCAGCTAATGATCTAACTCTGGCTCTAGAAAATGCTTTACTCGGTCCTCGTTCAGCCCGAACTAATTTTGCCATCTTTGGTTTCCCGCGCACCGGTCCTTTTCCAGATGAAACACCTGTTGCTCGTCGCATTAATTCACCCATAAATAATCACCTTTTTGCTTTCGCACCTTTTTTTACTGAATCACACATCTTCTTTAATTTTGTAGAAGCTTCTTTTCCATTTCCGTTTGTGTTTTCGATTGCACTACCAACGTGAATAATGTCTGCTCCGCTAGAAATACAATCAAATGCAAATGCGGGTGTTCTAACTCCACCAGCAATTAGTAAAGGAATGTCAATTGACGCTTTTGTTGTAGCAACCATTTGTTTTGTAACTGGTTTATCTGCTCCACCACCACTCTCAAGAATAGCTAGTTTTGAACCCAGGTATTGTCCTGCTAGCGCACTTGCTGCTGCTAAGTATGGAAGATTTCTTGGGATTAATTGTGCTCGCCCCATAAAACCAACGGCTCTACCTGGTTCAACAATAATATATGTTGTTGGAATAACTTCTAAATTCATTTTTTTTACGGGAAAAGAAGAAGCTACTTGTGCTCCAGAAATATAATACGGATCATTACTATTAATCATGGACATAAAATAAACTGCGTCAGCTATATTTGATAGCGTAGCTATATTTCCCGGAAAAAGAATTGTTGGGACCTTACACTTATCTTTTATTGCAGTTAATGTGTCATCAAGTAATTTTCCTTGTGCGCCTAGTGAACCACCAATAGCAATTGCTTTTGCTCCAGCATCCTCTGCAATTTTAGACATTTTAGCTGCTTGCTCTGGACTTTGATTAGGCGGATCGATTACAAGAAATAACGCTCCCGCTTCTTCTTTTAATTGACTTAATAACTTTGAATATACTTTTCCATCATTCATAATAATCAATAATGCTTAGCTCAAAACAAGTATAAAAAGCATTGCCCTAACAGAGAGATTAAAAAGCGTTTTGTTGGCACTGACCCCTCGAAAAGAATAAGAACTATCAAAAACAAGTTATTTCGCTGAATTTAAGCAAAAGATTATATATGTGTACACGCATATTTAATTGTGATATTATGGGAAATATGACACTAGCAATACCTGATGAAATACAAAAAGAAATGAAAAAGTTTCCAGAAATAAAGTGGAGCGAAGTCGCGCGAAGAGCAATAAAAGACAAAATCGAAGCATTAAAAATTGCAAACAAAATTGCAAGCAAGAGCAAGTTAACCCCTAAAGATGTCAAAGAGTTCAGCAAACAAATAAACTCGTTGTCTTCTAAGAGGTTTTTTGATGCAAATAACGCTCATCCCAAATGACAAAATAATACCACATAAATCGACCGCAATTGAATTAGTCAAAAATATTGACAAAAATGATTTGGTTTTTGTTGCTTGTTGTTTAGCATATAAAAACAGTATTCTTTGGTCAGACGACAAAGCATTAAAAAGAATCAAAGGAATTATTGTAAAAAATACTGCAGAGATTAAGAAATTCATTGATAACAAAGAGCATTTTAAAGAGTTTTGAAACAAGATATTATTATGAGTGAAGAAATTGGTGAGTTAATTAAAGAAATCTCAGAAAAAAGCGGTAAAAGCGAAGAAGAAATTAATAGTCTGATTAAAGCTAAAATAGAAAAATTCAAGGGTTTGTTAACAGAACAAGGCGCTGCGTTTATGGTTCAAAAAGAACTTGGTTTGAAACAAGAAGTTAGTGTTGAAAGCAAAGTTAGTGACCTTGCAGACGGAATGAAAAATATTGAATTAAAAGGAATAATCAAAAGTATTTATCCTGTAAAAGAATTTGATCGAAATGGAAAAAAAGGAAAATTACAATCACTTATTTTAGAAGATGATTCAGGAAGTGTTCGCGCTACACTTTGGAACGAACAAATTGATAAACAAGAATTAACAATTGGAAGCGAAATCCAAGTCAATAATTGTATTGTAACTAGTTACAACGAAAAAAAACAGGTTAGTCTTGGTTTTAACGGAACTATAGATATACTAAATAAAAAAGAAATCGAATTTGAAAAAATAAATAATCTCAAAGGTGGAATGAACGGAATAAATGTTGTTGGAAGATTGTTAAGGAAATTTCCTTGCAAAGACTTTGATTCAAATGATCGAAAAGGAAAACTATGCAATTTCCAGTTCGGAGACGAAAGCGCATTACTACGCGCAACTGCTTGGAACGAAAAGGCTGATGAAGTACAAACCTTACGCGAAGGAGATGTTGTTGAAATCAAAAACGGGTATACTAAAGACGGAATGTTTGGAGTAGAACTACACTTGGGTTATAACGCAGAACTAAGTGAATCTACAAAAGAGATGCCTGGAGTTACCGAAATTTTAAAAGAACAAATTAAAGAGAAAAAAATAAATGGTTTAGTTGAAAATGAAAATGTTGTAGTAAAAGCAACTGTGAAAGAATTATTGCCTGGAAACTTTTACTTTTTAGCATGTGAAAAATGTGGTAAAAAAGTCGACGGAAATATTTGCGGGTCTTGTGGTGAAGTAAAAGGAGAGAAACAAGCAGTTGTATCTGCTCTAGTAGAAGATGATACTGGTGAAATCAAAACAAATTTGTTTAGTGATAGTGCTTTGAAGTTACTTGGTTGGACACAAGAAGATCTCAAAACAAAAACTAGTGAGAATAGTAATGAAAAACTTCTTGAAGAAATTAACGGTTCGATAAAAGGAAAAGAAATAAGTTTATTTGGTTACAACAAAATGAATTCTTATTCTAGTGAAAATGAATTCTCAGTTAAAGAAGTTTT
>Ga0233440_1002512_pt1 | contig 14974 bp, 5 predicted proteins | sample SI_123_September_5_FD_182791 | JGI IMG/M metagenome (GOLD analysis project Ga0233440, IMG submission 182791) | Seawater microbial communities from Saanich Inlet, British Columbia, Canada - SI_123_September2016_120_MG | ecosystem: Environmental > Aquatic > Marine > Inlet | place: Canada: British... | reverse complement strand
TTCACCGCTACTCATAATGTTCTGGCTGATGTAATTGCCAATGAATTAGCAGCAGCAGGGAATTATACAACTGGTGGTGATACTCTTACTACAAAGGCCGTAACAAAGGCTGCTACTACCTATTGGGGTGCGGATGATCCTGAATGGCTGGCTGCAACATTTACAGCTTATCATGCGGTTGTCTATGACATCACTTATGATTGTTTGATATGCAGCATTGATCTTGGTGGGGCCCAGACAGTTACAGCCGGGACCCTAACAATATTACTCAATGCAGTTTCAGGGATACTCAGCTTAACCTAATATGTCTTTACCCTCTCTCATTGATAAGATGGTGGAGGCAAAATTTCTTGTGATCGGAGATAGGCTCAGAATGTCTTTCTCCGATGCAGGATCCACGGTTAGCCCATTATCTATTGATCCACTGGTTATCCAGAAGATAGAACGTGAATACTTCTGGAACAGCAATATTTTATCCTATGATGATATTCATGCGGATATTTGTGCTATCAGTGGGGATATCCTTTCCATATCATATTCCAAAACAACAGAAATAGATAAGGGTGGCGATAAACTCGCTTTAACCTCATACCTCTATAAACTGGTGCCGATATACGATGGTAACCAGGAAGTATCCCTAAAAGATGCAGTGACTGTTATTGTAAGGCCGGGATTGGGTGATGCGACTAATATCATAACAGCCCTATTCTCAGATATTACGGTCAACTGGAATAAAAGGATTACAGGATTTAATCTTTACCGGGCAACAGGATTCAATGGGGCTTATTACAAACAGATTGAAATTTCATGTCTTGGCGAAGATGATGCAAACCTGACCCTGGCCGAGAATACCCTGGTAGGACAGGCTTCTTTATTCTGTGCTGGTGCGAATGTTCAAACCCTGGCAGTAAACTATTGGGTTATTATCGGAGGGACAAAGCACAGGATCCTCATTGCAACAACCAATAAGATATTGACTCTTGAAGAAATAGGGGATAGTGATGCCTTCCCGACAATAGGCTATAATGGTGAGCATTATGTTATAACCAATGATACCGCAGAGCCAGTGGATCACGGGGGATTCCTTGGGGATAATAATGGATGGTCTGTTGGTATTGGTGATGGGGCTTTTTTCACACACATAAAAAGAAAAACGGTAGAGGATAGAGAAAGTTTAGATCTCGCTGCATTTGGAGGCCCCTCAGAAGTTGATGGCACATCTTATGAATATATCTTGCAGACAAGAATATACCAGGCTTCAGAGCAAAGTACGTCAATAGTTAAGAGTTATGCTCTTGAGGCTTCGACTACATACTATTTTGAAATATTCATATACGCAGCTCATTATTCAGATCCATCTAACCCTGATGAGACTTGGAGAGGGCAAATAAGAATAGTGGCAGGGGCTTATACTATGTATCTCACTCCCACGGGAGCAACTGAGACACAAGACGGGTGGGATATTCCTACTGGTGAGGTTGTTAAAGTCTCTGGATACTTCACAACGAATTTAGCAGATTTCCCGGCTACGGCTGTTGTAAGGGTCAGCCTACAAAGGAAAACCTTCAACCTTATAAGTCACTCACAGTTTTATTTTGATAATCATATAATGACTAAAGCTACATTCATATCAGATGGATTCAATGGTATGGGTGGCGATAATATCATAATGTCCGAAGATTGGGACCTTGGAGATGATGACAAAAAGTATTCCAGGGTTATCCTGGGGACCAATGCAGACGGGAACAATGGATCAGACTCACAGATATTTAGAATTGAAGGCAACACTACACAGGCATTACGATTAGATAATATCCCTCCGGCAGCTATCCAGGGGACAAACATTAAATCATACTTGAGTGACTTCTATATCTGGAAAGGAATAGCAGGCACCAATGATGTTCAGCTGACAATATATGATGATGTAATGACTGACCTCACAGCTCATCCTACCCTCGAAACAATAATTAAAACCAATTATGAGATACCAATATATCACCAGGGCAGACTCCACGGTTTTGATATCGTGCTTGATCCTGATGGAAAAGCGGAGGCACATCCGAATTGGGGTATATTCTCAGAGTTTGAACAGCCCGACGTACTGACTGTATCCAACATAAACATATTTGAAGATACTGAAGGTGGGAAGGTCCTGGCCGGTGCATCCCTTAATGATTTCATTATAATATGGAAGAGACTCGCTGTATTCGTGATGTATATGAATCCGGTGGATCCTTCGGCCAGGGAGATGCAGGAATCATCCAATAAGGGGATAATTAACCCTCATGCCTTATGTCGTACTCCAATAGGGATATTCTATATGAGCCATGATGGTGTGTACCTGGTCCATCCAGACGGGACTTTAATGAGAAGCCCTTTGAGTTTTCCAATCCAGAATAGATATGATAACTTCCTGGTGAAAGAACAAGCATCTTGTGGATGGTATCCAGAAAGAAGAAAAGTTTTCTTTGCCCTGAATGGAGGGCTCTGTGAAGGTGTGGAGATATTCGCACTTGATATTGACTCAATAGGTGGCCAGGGTATTCCAGTATGGACATCTTTTGTATGGGGAGGGCATCCAACTTCCTTAAACCCTCATTTACCGGATGATTAATTATGTCTATTAATTTACAAGCATTAACAGGATCAGGTTACGGAGAAATAGATTTCACCTGGGATACTCCGTCAGAGACAGACGATCAGAGCTTCCCTAACTTCTCTATGCAAATTAAGAGGAGTTTGAATCCGATAACTTCAGATGAATTATGGGATGCAGCTACATTGGTGTGGGGTACTCCAGATAGTACCACGGAATTAAATGCAATAACAACTCAATGCCCCACAGGAACATGGTATTTTGCAATGAGATATACTATTGTTACGGGATCAGGAGAGGGCATATATTCTTATTTACTTTCCGATAGTGTTCCAGCCTCTCCGAATCTTGACACAACATTAATAACATCCTTTGGAATAGCGACAATAGCAGAGGTTGACCCAAGTTTTCATGACACTGGCATTACGGGTGAATGGTATTCCTACGGTGGCAAAAAGTATGTCAGGTGCCAGTTAGAGCTTACCCTCACCCTTCCATTCCTGGAAGTCCCGGCCAATATGCTGGCAAGGATAAGCGGTCATGGTGTAGCGGATACTGATTATCTGAAAGCAAGTTTTATAGCAGGCACATATTTTTCTACCCTCACAATGACAATAGACACCACGGTAGTAGCAGATGGAGCGTATAGTGCATTATTCGAGGTTGGGCTTTATACTGGTAGTTGGGTGACAGATCCAGCCAGGGAGAGCGTAACGAAAGAATATATGTACGATAACACTGTACCGGCTGGTACTTTGACTATGACCCCAAGCACAGTTATCCAGAGAGATGCACCAATGACAGCGGTGGTGGCTGGTACTGATGCCTTGGGATTTTGGGTTGATGGTGCTTATTCAGCTGCTTATTCTTTAACCGAGGCTGTAGATCTATTCACAGGAGGGGCATTTGGTTCTCTAAGTGGAGGGGCAAACCTGGTTGGCGGTCCTTATGGTGCAGTGGGATCCGCATGGTTCATGCACAAAATGAGGGATATGGCTGGAAACTATGTTCCGGTATTTGCTTCATTGGGCTATGCTATCACTGCTGAAGAAGGGTATGAAACAAGATATTTCTATGCGGTTGGACCTATAGAGCCTGGGGGATCGATACAATATGTCGTGCCATTGCTAACAGATATTGATGATCCCGATTTATTGACATGGGAGATACATGCAGATATAAGCGATTCACAGCTTATTCCTCCTGAAGATATAGTGTATGATCCTGATGCCAATACATTTACTATCAACATATCTATACCATTGAGCAGGCATTGTGAAGTCCCTAAGATTGTATTTATAGCATTGGAATCACAAGGAACTGATGATAATGGGGATGAGATAACAGAAATTATATTGAGGGCTATATTATCCGTTGCTATAACTGGATATACAGTTGGGGCACAGATTATATGCAATCCCTGTGCAACTTATGGAGATGCCCCTGTGCCGAGTCCAGATACCCCACTTGTTGAATCAGCCTCTGCATTTTATGACGCAGACGGAGGGGGGCATGATGCTGAATCCCTCTGCACATTGCCATATACAAGATTTATGACAGATGAGAATGAGAATTTATACCTGCACAGTCCCGATGGGATCCAGGTATATGAATTATCTAAAGATAATCCTGGCAGTGAGATGTTCAAGATAAAGATTAAAACCCTGGATATGGATATCAGTCACCGTGGATTCAAAGGGATAATCGAGAGGCTGACAATCAAATATAAAAGTGCTGTAACACTGGTGCTGAATATATTCCTGAACAGTGGAGATTATGAGGGTGATGATATAATAATACCTCCAATTAGCGATAATTACGGGAAACTATCAACCAGGGGAAAACTGAGAGGATACAATACAGCCATTCAGATCCAAGAGGAAGATGCTTCATCCGGGATAGATGTTGAAGTAAGGGGGCTTGAAGTTGAATCAAGGTAAAACAGGCACCAGGAGAGAGATTGCCAAGCATAAGAGTACCAGGGTGAAAAACATTCCTCCAATAGCCCGTGATATACCTGAAGGGAAGTCTGTATTTGCCTATGATGGTGGTACAAAATATGAATACCGTAAAGTAAATGGAAAATTATTAAGAAGAGAGTGGGAGGAAGTATAATGCTTTGGACAGCACTTGAAACACGATGTCAACGATATCTTATTGATCCAGCTATAAACTATCAAACATTACTGAAAGAGGCTGAAGAGGATCTATGTAGAGCAGGGTTTCTTTTACATTCATCCGAAACTCAAGATGCCTTTACCGATGTGAGAGCTTACCCGGTTCCTACCGGGTTTGTAGCCGCAAAGATTATCCGGTATAAAGGGGAAGAGGTCCACTTCATGTATGAACATGATATGGTGCTTAATCTTTCTGGTGAAGTATATGCCGGTTATCCCTGGCGTTACTATATAACCAACACCGATACCGTTAATCTTGACAATTTCCCGACACTTGGAGCGACAAAGCAGACCATAACCGCTTTCGCAGATAACACCATAATTGCAGCTGGCACAGTAAGAGCAACATTGGTGGATCATGGTTATTCTACAGGGGATGTTATTGTTATCCTGGCTACAACAAGTTATAATGCAACTGAAACAATAACCGTACTCGATGATGATACTTTCTATTTCACAGCGACATGGGTGGCCACAGAGACAGGCACAGCCCATATTCAGAATAATAACATTGAGATAGTATATTACAGGGTCCCCACGGCAATAGAGCAGGCACTCACTTCACCAACCATTGAAGAGAAGTACCATGTAAAGCTGATTGACTATTGCTTGGCCATAGCTTATGCCGATGATAAATCCGGTAAGGGCATTGGTTATCAGCAGAAGTGGGACTTATTCGTAGAAGAGACAGCATTTCACAATAAACCACGACCATACAAAAGGCAGATACCACTCAAAAGAAGGCCAGTTGTAGAGGGCTTGGAATTCAATATTTAGGAGATGATATGGGAGCAGGATTATTATATGCAGGATTTCAAGTTGGAAAAGCTCTCTTCGGTGCCATCACAGCAGCGAATAGGCCCGGATTCAAAATATCCAGGGAACAGCAGGCCGGTCTTGATAGGCTGAAAAAGATTAGTAATGAAGGAATTCTTGGCAAAGAGGGCTTGGCAGAACAGAAGAATCGATCATCCAGGGCTATTGCACTTGGAGAAAACAATCAAATTGCCGGACTCCAGGGCAGAGCGATAGCCGGTGGAGTTAATCCGGGGTCCCTGGCAACAACCGGGCATATCAATAAAATAGAGAATTTAGGCACACAAACAAGAGTAGATACCTTCCAGGACATAGAAGCCCGGAACGATGCTACAAAGGCACCGGCAGCACTTCAATACAGCCAGGCAGTAGGTGAAATTGATAGGCTGAGGTATGCAGATGATGTGGCCAGACATGAGGGAGTCACCCAGGCACTTGGCGGTATATTAGATGTTGGGGCTACTTTATTGGGTAGGCAGATAGCTAAAACAGATGCAAGGGAACTTGCGGAAGAGACTGAAGGCAGAGCAATACGAGCGAATACCAGGGCAGAAAAGAGAGTTATAGCCACAGAGGACAGGGCAGCGGTCAGGAAAAAAGAGGCCGAACAGAAAGCTCTCCTAAAAGCTACCTGGTGGACAAAGTTTACAAACCCGGATGATTTCAATGCCTTATCACCGGAAGATTGGGAGGCCATATATGATAAAATGGATCCTGATAAAATCATTGAATTCACAAAGTATTTAGAGGGACTTGATAGTCAGTCACCGAATCAAAGATTTCCACAATTGCCTCCACTAACACAGCCTGGCGGTATAGGGCTTAGATACGGCTCATCAACATACAATAACCCACTTTATAACGTAGGGGGTAGATAATGCCACAGAATAATGCTCAAATAGCCCTGCAAAATAGAAGTAAGGGCAAGACCGCAAAAGCCTTAACCGCACCACAGATAAATGACAAGAATGAGAGGGAGGCAAAAATACGTTTAGCCCTGTATGGTAGTGGTGCTGTTAAAATCCCCGTAGATGGAGGGGATATATCAAGAAGTTTATATAATGATTACTATGCCAAAAGTGACAGTATTAATGCCAAAATATTAGACCCCGGAAGGGAAGTAGATCCTGAGAGATCGAAATTCAAGGATAATACTTCAGAGGAATTCAGCAAGCTATATCGGAAACACCTAAGAAGCAGTAAAGGGCTGTATGTAACGAATGATGAGGGTGAAAATGTGCCTGCTCCTGGAATATCTCAAGGCACTATCGATGCTTCAAATGATTATGATAAGGCTATATTGAAGGAAGCACAGGCACGAGAGGCCAGGGGTGAGTATCTTCAACTCACAGAGCCAGAGGCCAAAGTGGATCCCAATTTATCCAGGTTCCAGACAGATTTTGATAAAAGGTGGGATTTTGAGAAGAATGAACTTGTTACTGAAGGGACCACGGCCCTCACAGCTCAATGGAAGAGAGTAACCAAAGACATGAATTTAGAGGAGGTCGGGGCTTATTTTAATCAAATGAAGGAATCTACACCTGAACTATACGATGTTTTAAGAGAGGCACTGATAAAAGATGGGAAAGCCTCACAGGGAAGCAATTCTCAGGGTACGCTCAAAAAGACAGAAACCCCTCCAGACAGAGACAGCGAGAATATACCGGGTAGTAAAGAGTATAAAAAAAGGATAACCGGCAAAGCAAAACCTTCCTTCACTAACAAAGAGATCAGTGATAAAATGATGCTGATGAAAAGTAAGTGGGTTAAAAGTAATAAGGGAGTCAAACTTCCTGGCCTGGCAGGGGAAAATTGGAATAATCCAGAGTGGCAGGCATTGAAGAAAGCAGCTCTAAAAGAGCTCAATAAAAGAAAACAATTCAATGAAGATGTTAAAATAACAGGTCCTATTGGAAGAAGGGCATTACCATAATATGCCCAAGAAACCTACCACGTTTGCAGAGTTATTAGCGAATTCTACTCCTGCTGTTATTGGGAATAAATCCCTTATAAACCCTCTATTTGATCCAAATAAAGCTGTATCCCTACAGGACTTCATTAATGTTTATACTCCCCCGGATGATAACCAGGGATTCAATGCTGCTGATAGTATTGTTTCGATATATAATAATATTGATTTAAGCAAATCTATATCCAGCGACACAGGCATATTAGAGCTCGATACAGCGACATTATCAAAAGCTATAGCGACGCAAGAAGGATGGGAGGCCCCTGATAGTAGGAACAGAAGGAACCATAACCCTGGCAACCTAAAGTTTATTGGCCAGGCAGGGGCAGTGGAGGACAGTGATGGTTTTGCTGTATTTGGTACTGATGAAGAGGGATGGGCTGCATTAGAGAATGACATCCAGGTAAAAAAAGACACAGCTAATACTCCCTCTAATTTCTATGATAAATATGGCCTGACTAAAAAAACAGATAAACCAAAGAAGATTACATCCTTCCAGGATATACTCGACGCATCTACACCGTCAGAAATAAAAGAACCGGAAAAGGATCCCCTTGAGGGCCTGTATGAATACGAGATTCCAATAGCGAATTGGAGGCCCCACGAAGGCCAGCCAAATACCGTTGATAATATCCTCAAGTTAGAGGATGATTCCTGGTGGGAGAAATTTAGCTCTGACTTTGGTAAAAGTTTTGTAACTGGATCCGCACAGATGCAGGATCTTGCTGGTGGTGCCTTTGTCTATGCCGGGTTGGAAGATTTCGGGAATGATATTAGGGCAAACGCAGCAGTGACAATAAAGGATAATTATGTCGCTGGTCTATACAAAGAATTTGAATGGGCTGATCTTATAGATTCTGAATTCTGGAGCTCAAAGTTTCCAGCAATGATCCCCTCAATGGTGACTCTTATTCCTTTATCGTTTATAGGTGGTGCTGGTGGTGCAGCACTTACGGCCAGGCTTATTGCTGGCAGAACCATGACAATAGGTGCTCAGAAGTTAGCAGTAGGGGTAGGATCCTCAGTTGCAGCAGCTATCGCCTCCAGGCCAGCAGAATCAGCTATGGAAGCAATGGGAACATTTAATCAGCTGATAGATGAAGGGTACAGCAACGAAGAAGCCGGGGAAGCAGCTGCAAGGACATTTAAGTCCAACATGCTACTAATTGGCATGGATGCAGCACAATACGCCCTTGCAATGGGTAAACTGAATCCTCTCCTCCGCAATAACTTTATGAAAAGGATCATCACCTCCAGGACCGGAAATGCTGCTAAGGAAGCGGTGGAATTCACAGTAGCCTCAACATCCGAGGGTGTAGAAGAGGTCCTACAGAATTATTTCACTGAACTTGGTATTGCTTCAGCTCATGGAGATATTGACCCATCATTATTAGATGCAATCAGACTCTCCTCTCCTGAACATAAAGAAGCCTTTGCACTTGGTACTATCGGTGGTCTTGGATTCCAGATTGGTGGTAAGATTGTACAGAAATTCTCCCCTGGTGATGTAAACAGGATAATCGATGAACAGGAAGAAGCGTATAACGAGAAGATATTCAAAACCGAAGATGTTCGTAAGGAGGGGAAACCCGGTGAGCCTGCAAGTGTTCAATATTACGAATCCCCAACAAAGCCAGGTGAATTCACAGTAGCGGTATATGATATCAATGGCAAGATGGTATCCTCAACAACCGCAGACAGCCATGAGACAGCTCTGATATATTTTGATAAAGCCGTGGAAACTACGAAAGCCTTTGTCCCGGAACCAGGTGTACCAGGATCCGAAGAGGTTACAGTAGATGCCAAGGAAGTAACAGCAGACTCTAAGCCTGTCACCGTCGATGCTAAAGAGGTTACTGAACAATTAGAAACGATAAAGACAGAAATTACCGATGCTCTCACATCCGAGGATGATATTCCTCTCAGTCACCCGTCATTATACAATAACCTGGTAAAAGACCGTGAAGCAACAAAGAGAGTCCTGGATGAGTTAGAAGCAGCTGGCCAGATAGTTGTTGATGGGAAAACAGTCAAGAGGGGTGAGAAGTTTGCCAAGTCACCCGTCGAACAAGAAACAAAGAAACTTGAAAAAGCAGAGGATAAACTGCAAGATACTGACACCACTGGCCACGGGATAAGAATAGGTGGCATAAAGGCCGATGAGATGCCTATGCTTGACAAAATGATAGAGCAGACTATCACAGATGGAATTGAGAAGGGCCGAACCAAAGTAGAGATACACGCCAAGATAAATAGACTCTTACAGCAAAGCGAAATGTATGTTATTGAGTCAAACGAACTTGGTGCCTATATTAAGAACCGGATGGAGGATGGACCGGAGATAGGTAATAACAAACAGCCGTTTGGGATCTGGAGAAAAGGGGAAACGGGAGCAACGGACAGGGAAGCTCACACCACAGGAGTTTATAATAGGAAACTTAAAATAATAGAAACCTCTGATAATCCTATTGAAAAGCTGACCGCTATAAACAGTATTAAAAAAAGAATGGAAAATGATGGAAGTGACACATCGGACATAAGTGCTATAATTGATCCTATTGAGGCAGAATTAAAAGCCCAGGGTTATGAAATAGTTGACTTAGTTGGAAGGGAGTTTGATGATGGCATGGAGCTTGGTGATGCACAATTTGTTGGTGATGATAACTTAAAAGAAGGCGATAGGATTATTACCGGGGTTACAAAGGCACATATAACCCTTAATGGAAAATTAGTCCAACCTGGTGATGTTATTATCACCCAGGGATATAGACCTCTAACTGAAGAAGAAGCAGGCCAAAAACAGGCCAAGGAAAAGAAAGATTTAGAGAGTAGAAAAGCTCTAAAAAAAGAGATGTTTAAGGATGATGATCCCGTCGAGAAACCTAAACCACAGGCCAAGGAAAAAGATGATAGGATAGTTGGCGATGTATATGTTAAGGGTATAGAAGAGATTGTTATTCAATTCGAGGGGTCCAGAGCAGTATCCTCAAATGGAGATGCCAGTGCAACCATAAAGGTTATAAAGAAAGACAATGGTAAATGGATCCAAGGGATAACGATGGATGCCCATGCTTCGACACTGGAGATACAGTTAAGTTTATTAAATGAAGAGTTTAATACAAAAACTGAGGCAATACTCGCAGCAATAAAAGAGATAGAATCTAATCTTGGACACAGGGATACACCGCAACAGAAGAAATTACAAGCCTTTAAAGATAAATTTATAAAAGATAATCCCCCTCCTAAACCACAGGCCAATATTAACGAGGCAGAGAAGGCCACAGGATTTAGAATCATTGATAAATATAATGATGTGGATGAGGCATATAACCAACAAAAAGCAGATGGATATGAACAAGTAGCTGCATTATGGGAAGATGGACTCAAGGATTTATCGGATCCAGAAGATTTCCACGGTAAACAAATAGTCCAGTTTAAAAAAGATGGCAGAGAGGTTGTCATTGTTAAATTAAAAAGGCCCCCTGGTAAGAGGGGGCTCTATAAAAACCGTGATGATAAATGGCAGAAAGAACCCGTATATAGTTACTGGCTACAGGTAGAGAAGAAAAAATCTATCGAGAAGCCAAAACTTAAAAAACAGGCCAAGGCTCCAAAGGAAGCTCTCCCGGAATTCAAAATTGGTGACAAAGTAGCTTACAGGAAACCCCGTGGAAAATCCGGTGGTTTCTTCGAGAAGGTCCACATTGGCAGTGTCACCAGTGTAAACACACTTGATGGTAAAGTAGATTCCTATGTCGTAGAGAGCGAATACACCCTTAAACCTGGTGATGTATCAGTACCGGCAAAAACTCAGGCATTGAGAGATTTTCATAAAGCCTGGGAAGCTGTCCCGGATAAAAAGGAACGACGGGATTTAAAGGAAACCCTCAAAGCGATTGATGATAAGGTTAAAACTCACTATGAGATGTTCTTTGGGGACCAGGAGGAAGCAGTAGCCCTATTAGATGCTCTGCAAAAAGGGGCTGTTAGTGAAAAAGACTTCGCAATAGCCTTCAGTAAATTTTTCAAAGATGATGTTATCCCAATGATGGAGAAAAGGTTAGGGATAACCGGGCTCGATAACCCTGTTACCAGGGCGAGAGCTGCAAGTGACATAAACGACTATATAAACCAAGTATTAGAAGAAGATGCCGACAATACAGATCCGGGCGAGGAAGAAGATCCAGAGCTCGATGATGCTATAACTTTCTTTGATAATATTGGAAAAGAGGAGAACCTATTTGATGAAGCGTTTGACGATGAAAGCCTGGGAGACAAAGATAAGGCAGGGGATAAAGGCCCTACCGAAGAACAGAAGAAAACCAGTGCTGAAGATACTGGAAAAACGGATACTGAAGAGGGCGAGGGAAAGCAAGCAGTAGGTGAAGAGGGATTTAGGACCTGGTATAAAACCCAGGAAGAAGCGGAGGCCGATGCTGCTATAATGAAAAAAGAGGGCCTGGCGGTAGGATCAGTAAATCAAGCCTATAACAAGGATGATTTACAATGGCGAATATACCGGACACAGGAGGATACAGGGAGACTTAATAAAGAATTCCGAGCGAAAGCTACTGCAATCTCCAAAAAAGAAGCAGGGGAACAGGCAGCAGCTCAAAAGATTAAAGATGATGTAGATGGATTCGATGAGGGTATGACTCCATTAAAAAGAGGAGCAGTATTAAAAGCCCTCAATAAAGACTTGCGGATTGACAATAAGGTCATGTCCAGGAAAGAAGCCGTTAAATATCTCCTGGGCAAAGGGGAAACGACATCTACCAGGGAAGAAGATAAAATAAAGCCTATGTCCAGGAGGGCATATAACCAAGCGAATAACCAAGAGCAGGAAGCTCACGAGAAGAAGGTTGAGCAGGCTGGCAAAAAGACAGTTTATAACATTGGTGGCTATGACCTTGGAAAAACAGCCTATGATTATGCGAATTATTTAAACAATCTCAATAAACCCAAGAAGAAGATCACCAGGAAGGCCCGTACAGTTGAAGAGGTACAAAAAGAGATATCAGAGGTAAACAAACAACTATCACAGGCAGAGCGTAAAAGAGATCAAATAGCTGAGAGAAGTAAGGCAGCCGGTCAAGGAGGGTTATTCGGGGCCCCTTCAGACCAAGCAGGATTATTTGGCCAGGATGATTTCACTGATGCTATGAAGGATGCAAAGGATACTATTCATTCTCTAAAGAATAAACTTCATGATTTATCCTCTGAAGTAGAGAAAATAGGAAGTGATGAGACAGGGGACCTATTTGAAAAGCCAAAGAAGAAAATAGAACGTAAAACCGACGAGAGCACGGTTACAATAAATGGACAGACTCTATCAAATAAATTGGTGAGCGTGTTTGAAAGTATAAAGGGAGTTGCGAAGGGATATTTAGATAATTCATTTAGGAAAATATCTTTTGGTGATGCCTCCTCACTTACGGACTCATTCAGAAATATTTATGGGAAAGATGCGACCTTCAAGGAAATGTTCTCAGAATTCCATAAAATATTTGGATCCCTTGGTATAGGGAAAGGAATTCAGGAAGAGGGTGGGGGCAGATCATCCGGCATAACAGCCAAGGACATGGTTAATGCTACCAGGCACTATCTTGATGCAATAGCCAAAAAAGAGGCTCCCAAGAAGCAGACTGAACACCCTGATATTGGGAAAACAGTAACTATTCCAAAATATAGATCTATGGCCGGGATAACTGTGCATGGATACATAGGGAAGGTTTTAGAGCATACCCCTGCAACCCGAAGTGTTCCCTACGATTATTTTGAGATAGAGGTTATAGGTCCTATACCTGGCAACAAGGTTGCTATCAAAGAGGAAGATAGAGTCTTTGAGCCCGGTGAAACAACGAGTGTAAGAGTTGACAGTGTAGTTTTACCTGAAACAGAATCCGCAAAGAAGAAGATAGTTAAGAAGAAATCCCCTGCTGAACTCAAAGCTGAGAAGGAAGCCTTTAAACTATCAGGCGAATATAACTCTGAGAAGGAATTCAGAGCTGCAATAAGAGCCTTTGAGAAGGGAATGAATTACACCCTCGATTATTCTTATCCGACCAATAAAAATGGCAATAATGTGTTTGCTGATATAAAGGGTGATGAGGGAATAATAAAATTATGGGGGCCCATAAATACAGAGGGCAATACAAGAGGTATAGAAGTAAGTATCCCCATCGAATTTGAAAACGGGAAAATAATAATATCGGAGGATTTCCAATGGACTCACATATTACGGTTTGTAAAGCCTGATAAATTTGAAAGGACCGCAGCACAAGGACTTGGGGGAGCAGAATATGGCGAAAGACGCACGGTAATAGATGCAAATATAGATGCAAACACTACAGCAAAAGAGTTAGCAGGGATAATAAAAAAGGAAATATCCCCACAGAAGAAAATTGAGAAAAAAGTCTCTGACAAAGAGCAGGAAACCTACGAATATGAAAAGGCAAAGTGGGATGATCTGATTGCCAGGAATGGCCAGAAAGCGGTTTCCCGGATAACTTCCTATCTTGCCAGCAAAGCTATTGGTGTACCCGAAGGAGTCACGGCCGAACAGCACCGTAAGGATACCCATTTTACAAAGGCATATAATTACCTGAAAGAGCTGGTAAATAAGCACAAGGAAGAAGCCCCAAAAAAGCGGATTGAGAAGAAGCAGGGGGCCTATAAATACCGATTAACCCAAAGACCTCCATCTATCGGTACACATCCAGACGGAAGCATAGGGGATGCGGTAGAGGTGAAAGTTGGGAATAGGACCCACTGGATACTTACTTATCCCAATGTATTATCAGATGAAGTGCTCCGTAAATATGAGATGGTGCCCGATTATGATAAAAGTATTGAGGGGAATGTATATCAGAGGAGGGGATTATCCCTCAAGGTATTAGAGGTAAAAGATGGGGAGGTATTTGTAGAATATTTCTATGATGCCAAGGAAAAGACACAGCCCAAAACTCTATCATACCTACAGTTATTCCAGGAGCTAAACAGTGACTTCAAAAAGGTTGTTGAGGCCCCGGAAGTAGCTCCAAAGAAGAAGATTGAACGTAAAAAGACCGAAGCCCAGGAACCTACCACGGATATCCTGAAGGCCAATAAACTGGAAATAATTGAGAAAGAATCCAAGAAGGGTAACACCTATTGGGTAGTCACTGGCGAGGGAACATTCCAGCATAAAGACTTAATAAAGAAACTTGGATCCAAAAAATTTAATAGATTCCTGAAAGGATGGTTATTCTTCGATGCCAACCCAAAGCAAAAACTTATCAACGAGCTCTCCGGGACTGACGGAGCAACAGTGGAACCAGGAGCTAAATCAAGCCCTGAAGATACCAGCGATAGCAGAGCTGATACACAAAAAGTGGACAGAGCTGAGAGAGATAGAATTAAAGGAATTCGATCTGA
>Ga0233440_1002508_pt1 | contig 14978 bp, 17 predicted proteins | sample SI_123_September_5_FD_182791 | JGI IMG/M metagenome (GOLD analysis project Ga0233440, IMG submission 182791) | Seawater microbial communities from Saanich Inlet, British Columbia, Canada - SI_123_September2016_120_MG | ecosystem: Environmental > Aquatic > Marine > Inlet | place: Canada: British... | reverse complement strand
ATTGAAACAAGATAGTTCCATCTATTACTTAAAAATGATAGATTAAATTGTTTTGTTTCTTGTTTTCTATTTTTGAAAAAAAAATAATTGATATTGAAACAAGATAGTTCCATCTGTGATACAATCACCACACAAATAACTAAACCACATAAAACCCACATCTATAACCCAGCAAGTATCAAATTCTTTAAATCCACATACATATCACCTTCTACCTTATCAACTACTTCAAATGGAGCACTTATACAAGTTAAACCATCATACTCTACCTCTATCGTATACCTACCGTTTGTTGATAACACTATGTCACATGAATAGTCACCTGTGTTACCAACCTTTGTCACAGAGCTACCATTAGATAAAGTAGTATCAACAAATTTGTTTACGTATATATTATTTCCTATAGAAGACATAACTTTATAATAACCACCATTCGCATCAACAACAACATCCCCTTTTTTATATCCATTACTATCTAACGATAGAACATTACTATTTTCACTAGGTATATTTGTTAAATTAGAAACATTAGATGTTATCGATGCAACAATCTCATTTATGTTTGGTACCAAATCAGTTTTTGTTTGTGTTGATAAGTCGGTTAAATTAAAATTAAAAGTACCGTTGTATATAGAAGTAGTAATAATAAAATAATAAACAAAACCATTTTTCACTTTCGTTTCGTTTATTTTAATCTCTAATGTATCCATGAAGTCTGTTAAATTAAAATCATCAGGGTAACCCATATTAAACACCTTTATAACTATTTATACTTTAACTATTTTGTATCACAACTTTAAGCTAACTTTAAGAAAACCATTACTATACTTAGTGACTAACTAGGAGAAGAAAATATATGTGTTGGTGAGTTTGTATTAACCATAAACATTTAAAGTTTAGTGTAATACTTTAAGCTAACTTTAAGAAAAACATAGTTGTTAGTGATATACCTGATTTTCATAAGGGCAAAATTACAAAAGCTTATTTGGCTGCAGAAGCAGAAATATTAAAAAAATGCATGAGATGACGTATGAAAAACGTCATCAACCTTTTACGATTTGAAGAGATTATTATAAAAACAAAAATGATTAAAATGTACACAAAACTAAAGAAAATAGTAAATTTGTTACCCCTTATATGGGAGAGTAGGGAGTTGCTAGAGAAAGTACGAGTAACGTCTAATATAGGTAATCACATTGAAGTAGAATATGTAAATAGGTACTTATACAAAGGGACTTGTATAGCGTGTAAATAAAAACTTACAAAGATTAGGACAATACATGAAATACTAGATACACCCCAACCGTTTGACATTAAAAATTAACTACATAAAGGAGGTAGGTTGAGTCAATGACCGAGTGATATGCCTAGACATAGACGATTGTATCCATACCTTTCACTGGGTTCCGTGATGAATACATGACATTAGAACAAATAAAACTAAACATTTATAGGCTTGAAAAATTAATTGAATGTACGGATTCCAAAATATTCTTAACAAGTAGCTGGAGTGTGGTTTTACCATTCGACAAGCAGACAATCGTGCTCTCATAGACGTACTCATCAATACGGCAAAGTACTAAAATGACACTAACAACATATCAATGATTGCTTATTGTACAGCAGGTATACTATATCACTGATATATGCATTAGTAGACCAAAAACCTAACCAATCATCACCCACGAAATAACACCAGAATTTCGTGTACAAACATACATACTACCACTTTCCAATTGAAAAAACGACCCTAGATTGTCTACAATAGAAGGAGGGAACACCGACCCTTCTATGTATTTCATCGTACCACTTTCAACAAAAACGTTCCATGTGCTACCGTCTACGGGTTCTATACCCAAAGAAGAGCTTACTATCAAAATCCATACTTTTGAATTGTGAACTACTAAGTTGTCTTTTTCGTAAGTTATTAAATCATCATATTCACCAATATAAACGGGACCACTAGAACCATCATCGTAGTCTACTCCTTTTATAGGGGTGATACCGTCTACACCATGTCTACCACCACCTAGGAGTTCACCTACAACTACATTGTTGATAGGAGGTGTTAAAAACTGTATTTGGTATGCACTAATAACATTGTATAAGCTAGGTTGTATATTAACACCATCAAAGAATATAGGGTTGTTAGTATCTGATACTTCTAATATATCGGTTACACCATCCATAGTAGTATAAAAAAATTCTAATTTATTTTGTTGGACAAAAGACCCTATTAACTCTACTATTTCTGTATTTGTAGGAGGTACTATATTAAATTGTATATTTGTACCATCTATTATAGAATAATCTACCCCCCTTTCTAATAGATTACCATTGACAAAAATTGGGTTGTTTGAATCTGTTATTTCTAAATCTATGGAGTCTATTATATATTGTTTAGTAGTTAGTCTTTGTAGATTCTGTGATGCACTATCTTCTACTCTTGATAAACGACCATATACTGATATATCATCATTGTATGTTCGTATGCCAAGTGCTCTTTTGATAGCATTTAGTTCTTGTACTAATACATTGTAGTCATCGTTAGAACAAGACATTATAAAGAACCTACTTTTATATGTATTTATAAACAAAAAATAAAGATTATAAATATAAATGTTATAGTATCCGGATACACGAAAAGTACTATTTCAAAAAAAAACAATACTCTAATTTAAATGAGTAGAAAGGAGAAATATAATGGCTCTAATTTCAAAAATAAGTCAAGCTAGACAAATTCGTGGGTCAGAAGTGTATTATGATGCTTTTGGTACAGAAGAAACATCAGCAACATCTGATTTAACACTAACGTCTGCGATTGTACACGGTGCAACATATAGTTTTGTAATTGATACACAAACAATTACATATGATGCTGATGTGTCGGGTGCTGGTGATACTGCATCAACTGTTTATAAAGCACTTGCTGATTCGGCTAATGGTAATGTTGGTGTAACAACTGCGTATTTTACATATGATGCAACTAAACTATATGTTATAGGTGCAAGTGGACAAGGACTAACAGGGTACGCTTTATCTGATATTACTCTACTTACGGAAGCAAATGCTGTTCCCGGTGTAGATGCAATTGGTAGTGGTAGTGGTTATGTTGACCAATCATGGTTAGATGCAAATGCCGAAGCTGGTGTTTTCTTAGAAGATGACCTTAATATGATTCGTTTACAACTTAATCGTATTATCGGTGAAACTAATTGGTATGATGAACCTAATACAACATTAGCTGATGCTAGTGGAACAGCGGGTAAATTAATCATTCAACCGGTACAAGTAAATGCATTAACTGTTGCTGCAGGTACTGTTGACACAGGATTAACTTCAGGAACAGTTGGTTTTGTAGGTGGTTCTACACTTGGTTATGTAGTTGTTGATGAAAGTGATTTCATTGCAAGTCCTACTATTGACACAAAAGCTATTGTTGGTCTTAGAGATGCAACAACTAATATGCCACTTATAGATGTAGATGAGAATGAAATCTTTGGTGTACTTGTTACCGAACTAGTAGATGGTGATGCAATTACAGCAAGTGGCGATGTAAGAATTCTAACATACAAAGATGTTGCGGGAACTGCAACTGCTGTGTCTTATGCGGGAACTGTTGAAGCGTTACTTCCACAAAGAGTTGCTTTAGCTGATGCTAATGAAAACTTTGCTATGATTAATGCAGGATTTGCCGGAGCTGTTGGATCTATTGAACTAGGAGATAGAAGTTGGGTTGAGCTTGATGCTACTGATGGTACATACAAACTAGTTACTGGTGTTACCGGTGAAAATGCTGAGTTAGGTCTTACTCAAAATGTAAGTATGACTGATGCAATCAATGCACTTATTCCAGAAGCACAAATAGCACGTGATACTGCTGATGCTTTATTAACACTTACAGGTGGTACAGTAAATACTGATTCAGATTGGGATTTAGCAACAAGTTTAACAACTGCATGGGATGGTGATGGTGCTCAAACTAACACTTTTTACCTAGATGGTTCTGTTGAAAGTGATTTTTTACTAGCGTTCAAAACACTTGATAATGAGCTACATACAGTTCAACTACTTGCGGAAAATGCAAGCCCTGAAACTGTAGTAACTATTGTTGCGTCACCTGTTAGTTCAGGAGTTAGTGTAACTGTAGCATCTGGTAAAACTTATGATAGTGCTGACCAAGATGCAATGGCTGTTTTCGTTAATGGGCAAAAACTTGTTAGTGATGCAATCGTTGGTGGAGCAGCAGGTTCTGGCGATTATACAGAAATCGACAACACAACTGTTACTTTTAGTTTTAACTTAACACCTAATGACGTAATTACTTACGAAATCAGAAAAGCTGTATAAGCTAAATAACTAGGGGTTATCCCCTAGTTATAACAAATAAAGGAAAACGATGGAAATTTCATTATCAAATGAAAACTTTTTTAAAATCTTCATAAAAAACTACGATATCAAATACACACAACAACTACTACTTTACCATGAAAAAATTGGTGAATTAAAATCTACAGAAAGCATTACAACAAACGTACTTAACGAAATTAAAAAAAAATTTGTTGAGATAGAGTCTAAGAAAAAAACTTTTAAATCAAAAGAAATCACTTTAACTAAGTTTAATATAGACAAATTACCAAAGAGTTTATTATCATTAAAAGAAATTTATGATTTCTATAGAGTAAATACATCAACTTATAAAAAAGATTTGGTACAAATTAAAGCAAACATAAATTTATTAGATACTATGAACTCATCAATTGATGAAAGTGCTTTATCTACTGATATTATAGAAGAGTTGAACCAAACAGTCAACCCCCTATTACAAAAAAGGTTAGATGACAAAGTATGTGGGTTTAGACGACCCGGAAGAAACCCATTCCCGTGTGATGGTGAACTCGTAGAAGGTACTATTTATTGTAAAGACCACCTAAAAGAATATGAACCACTAAAATACGTAGACATTTTCAAAGAAGATTAATATGGATATTATATCAGATGTTCTTAGGTCAAAATCTAATAAATTTTTAAAGTTATCGAATAACCAAGAACTTAGTGATTTGTTGTTTGAAGCACTCAAAGAAGACCAAAAGAACTTATACAACACTATGTACGCGTTAGGTGTTAGTAAGGGAATGGCGGTACAATATAAGGCTCTTAAAGATGTATACTTAAACAAACAAAGTTTGTCAGATATAAAAACATTCAAAGATGCTAATATAAATCATTGGGGTTTTATTGACCAAAATCAAAAAGAAGTGTTTCGTGGTATGGGTAAATTGATAGTAGATGCTAATCTCACATTCATGAAGAACAAGTCCACTATGATTAAATTACGAAAAGAAGTGTATGCGTTTATTAGAGATTATGTAGTTATGGGCAAAGATATGATTGATAACAAACAATTGAATGAAGGAATTAAAGAGATTATGAATGATTATACTCTAAGTGATTCTTTACGTTCGCATGGTATAAAAAGTGACATAGACGAAAACGGTTTTTATACATTAGAACTTTACAAAGTAAATGGTGAAAACGGTTCGCTATCATAACACGTAAAAAGTTTTACCTATGGGAAACCATAGGTAAAAAATCTATATTATAACAACCCTAAATCGAAAAGTATTTCATTTTCACTTAGTGTGCTAAATGTTCCACCATCTATTGGGTCGATAAGTGAAGGGTCTACTAAGAACGAACCACCTTGATTAGTAGCATCTGTATTATAGATAACAAATGTAATAATATCATTAGGTTGTAGATTCTCATAAAAAGTAACACCTGATTTATCTATAGTGGTATAATCCCCTTGTGCTCCTAATTGTAAATCAGATATCATCAAAAAACCATTAACATAAACTTTTATAGCTTCTTTATTAAAATATCTATACTCTACATCACCCGGAATATCAACACAAACGCCTGCGCGAACAACCGATGTTATAATTTTAGTATATGTTTGTATACTAGCAGTCTCTACTACATATCGTACACCTTTGATATTGTGGTCAATTGTTTTAAATCCTTTAAGAAAAGAATCATCTACAGAACCATCTAAATAGTGAGTATTAACACCTCCACCATCCCATTCTGTTGTTAAATTAGTAGACAATCCCCAATCTGTAACATTGTTTACAGTTGCACCTGTAAGTGTTAATAAAGACTCACTTATATCACGTGCTATTTGTGCTTCTGGAATAAGTGCATTTACCATAGATGTAAAATCACTATTTTTATTAAGGCTTAGTTCGGTATTGTCGCCATCACTTATTTCATAAAAACCCGTAGCAGGATTTAGTTCTACGAAGTTTCTATCACCAAATTCGATGGGACCAATATGACCACCTGCATTAATCATAGCAAAGTTTTCATTCATATCAGCCATAAATTCACGTTGTGGTAATATAACATCGATGTCACCATTATAAGTAGTATTAGCTGTCAATGTACCGGCTACGTCACTATATAGATTGATTATGATATCATCGTTAGCACCACTTGTAAACGAATTAGAAGTATAAGTATTTCCTGATTTAAGCTCAACAAAACCAAGTATTTCGTTTTCGCTACCATCTACCAATCTTTCACCTGTAGAAGCATCTCTTACAATTACTTTATTAGGAGACAATAAAGTACTACCTGCATTTAAAGTACTAAGATAACCAATATCAGTAGACCCTTCGTCAACAACAGTAAACCCTATTTGTGATAAATCAGCTTCACCATTAACAGAAGTTAAAGTCCCTGCAAGTTGCACAGGCTGAACTATTTTTTTAGTAGTACTTCCTACCATATTAGCAAGAGTAGTAGCTGGTTCATCATAACAATTGGTTTCGCCTATAATCTTATTTAGTTGTGTCCTAATATTGTTTAAGTCATCTTGTAGGAATTCTGCACCTTCCGCAACAGCTTGTGAACTCACATCTGTACCGGTTTCCGCTTGTGTGTCAAAGTATGATTCTGACCCTTGTATTTGAGGATTTTGTCTGTATAAACTTTTCATTCATTTTTATCCTTTATAAATATTTATAACAATAATAGAGGTAAAAAAATATGTATGTAAAAATTTCAGTAGACCAACTTCCGGAGTTTCCTAGTGATGTTTATGACTTATCAGACATTAACAATCCTATAGTAACAGAGGTTGCCCCTTATAAGTATAGTATATTAGCACAAAATATGTCAAATTATGATTGTGTAGTTGAAGTTAGTGGTGATACATCTCAATTTGAAGCAAGTAATATAGTGTATGAAGTTGTGACTTCATTTCCTGCAGGTTTCAAACAAAGACTTGTTGACGGTATAGAGTACGGTAATCGTTTCGATACTTTTAGAGAAATGAAACAAGCATTAAGAAGTGAAGCGGTAAAAGAAATCGAAATAGCTTATAATGGTAACAATTTCCAAGGCGATGAGAAATCACAGGATAGAATGTCAAGAGCTATTAACAGTTTAGGTATCACAGGTGAGACTATCACATGGATTACAAAGGATAATGTTGCTGTTCAATTAAACGCAACAGATTTGAAAAATATTTTATATGATGCATGTCAAGCACAATCAGCTCTTTGGTCTTCTTTTTCGGTATAAGGGGTAGAAATGGCGACAAGTACATATAAAGTAAAAAGTGGTAATACAGAAGATTTGCCTTCTGTGGCCACTAATGATTATGGTGAATTGTTATTTGCAAAAGATGATAAAATCCTTTATATAACAGATTCTAGTGGGACATTAGTAGAACTTATGAAAGAGTCAATTCCTTATTTTCCAGAGGACAATATGATTTTACATTACACGTATGATGACATTCGTGGTAGTGTTGTGATGGATGAAATGAGTACATACAATGGTAACCTTATAAACTATTATTTTGGTGCTGGTAAACATGGTAATTCTATTAAATATGATGTAAACTCTAACATACAAATCACAAACACTTTAGCTTTAACTACTGATGCTACTTTATCATCATGGTTTAACTTTGAAAGAGATGACTTTAGTACTTATCTTTATTATAATAATAAGTTTCATATATCATTAGATTTAGTTACTGGCATTATAAGTGTAACTTATAATAGTAACACTATTGCTGGTACAGTAGACCTTGGGTGTGTTGTGGATACTTGGTATAATATAACATTTACTATGTCTGGAGCTGATGTTAAAGTGTATCTTGATGGTGTTTTAACAGATACTATTACAATAGGTGAGACTTTTGATTTAAGTGGAATTACAGGTACTATCATAGGATGTCCTATAATAAATGGTTTTGTTGAATATAAACAAGATACCACTAGAATATTTGATGCTGTTATTTCGGACGAATATATCGCACTATTGGCTACAGAATTATGAAAATCTTAAGTGGATTAAAAAAAGAGTTACCTACTAGGTCAACAAATGACTTAGGGGAACTCCTATATACAGAAGACACAAATGACTTGTATATTATAGGTGAAGATGGTAATAAAGTACTATTGAATGGTTATATACAAGGAGTAGTTGGTTCTATACCAACTATAGGGTTATATTTAGATTATTCATTTGATAATATAAGTGGGTCTACTATTATAGATTCTTCTGGGAATTCTAATAATACATTGTCACTAGGTGGTAGTTTTATAGATGGTGGTAGTTTTATTTCAACTACAACTTTTAAAGGAACTACAGACCCTAGTTATTTCATTATACCTAATTCGTGGTATGGTAATGCAAAAGATTTTAGTATTTCGTTTTGGTTTGATGGTACTATACCTACTAGTAATGATTATTTTCTTGGATTAGATGCTAATAAAGGTATAAGAATACAAGACAATGGAAATGTTTTTAGATTTGATTTCAATAATACATCAGCAACAATAACACCAGAATATCCATTTACTGTAGCACAATGGAATCATGTTGTTGTAACTAAAGAATCTTTAACTGTTAAAATTTATTTAGATTCTGTTTTAATAGATACTATTACTTTACCAGATGATTTACAAGACATAAGTAATTGTTATTTGGGTGCAAGAGGTACTATTGCACAAAGTTATTTGGGTGCTTTTGATGTATTTAGGATTTATGATATAGCATTAACACCAGAAGAAATAACAGCACTATATGAAGAGGTATAGATTATGAGTAATAAAGTAAAAATAAAAAGAGGTAATAAAGTAGATTTTCCTAGCGTAGACCCCAGTTTAAAACATGAACTGTTTTACGCTGATGATGAATCTAAATTATATATAACTGGCAAAGATGGTAATTATAACATTATGGAAAATACAAATAGTCTTTTAGGAGCTGGTTCTAGTTTACCTACTGATGGTTTAATATTACATTATACATTTGAAAATGTTAGTGGTTCTACAGTAGTAGATGAGACCGGTAATTATGATGGGACTATGACAGCACATACTATTGTGAGTGGTCATAGTGGTGATGGTGTAAAACTAACAGTATCAGGTTCCGGTAACATAAGTTTTCCTACAGGTTTTAGTATAAGAAATGCTGCATTTTCTTGTTGGTTTAAAATAGATTCAAAAAACCATCAATTCCCTCTATATGGTAGTCTAAATAACCAACATAGAATATCGTATTATACTGTTGGTAATTTTTTTGATGCAGGTAATGCTTCGCCTGCTTTGGGACTATCAAATTTATTTAATGCTAATATAGGCGAATGGTATCATGTCGTTATGAATATTACCGATACGTCAACAGATATTTATATTAATGGTTCTAGTGTTATGACTGGTCCTGATTCAGTAATTGTAAATGGGACAATTACTACTATCGGTGGTCAAAATTCAGGTGCTAATGATGCAGGTTCTTTAGATAAAGTAAGAATTTATAATAGAGTATTAACACCAGAAGAAATAACAGCACTATATGAAGAGGTATAAAACCTCTTCTATAAAGTTAATTATAAAATATAAATATAATAAAAGAGGATTAAATAATGGCTTTACCTGATATCTCATTACAATCAGTAGGATTTATACATAAAGAGGACAATAATGTATCTTACATAGTAAGTGAGTATCAAGATGAAAGTCTTAATCCTATTAAAGTCTGGGATATTTTTTCAAGTGCAGGTGGGGTTCCTCTCGAATTAGGAACTTTACCAGACCCAGCACTTACATATCTTAATGTAGTAGTTAAAATAACAAACACTAATGAATTATGGTATTGTGACTCTCCTAATAATGCTACAAACGACAATCAATGCTATTGGTTACAAATATATGATACTGACTTTAATTATGATTTAAACGCATCTACATCGACACAAGTTGATGTAGGTGACCGTAGATTAATCCTTAAAAATCCTTCTAAGAATGCATGGACTATCAATGCTATCGTTGATATAAATTCGTCATTAACAGCAGAAGATGATGATTACTGGGGTGATGCTGATTTTAGTAGTTTTCCATTACTTGATTATGGCGAAACTATTGGTGTAGGTACATTTCTCCAATTAGACGAATCAGTATTAGCAAGTAATTTTAATTCTGATAATACTAAAGATTTATTTACTGTAATAGGTATAGAAAATAGTTCTTTCCCTTTATTATTAGAATCTAATTATTCTAATATCGACGAATCAGTATTAGCAAGTAATTTTAATTCTGATAATAATAAAGATTTATTTACTGTAATAGGTATAGAAAATAGTTCTTTCCCTTTATTATTAGAATCTAATTATTCTAATATCGACGAATCAGTATTAGCAAGTGATTTTAATTCTGATGTAGAAATTAATTATTATAGTAATATTATGAATTATTACAACTCATTCCCATTACAACAAAACTGGACTAATGAATCCAACCAAGATGGTATGGGGTTTAGTGTTTATAGTCCACCAGAAGAACAAGGAAATAACACAAGCACTAACAACTTTATAAATACAATAAAAGGTGATAGTTTTTCACTAACAACATAAAAAGGGGACTTAATGTTTATTTATATTAATGAAGAAAACGAGATAATTTCTAGTAGAAAAGATGGCAAATATATTAAATACCATAAACCATACACAAAAATAGAAGTTAATGAAGACCAATATTTGGAATCATTTAACTCATCAGCTGTAACATTGTTAGATGGTGTTATCGAAACATTTATTGCAATAGAAGTGCCTATTGAAGCACCAATAGAAGGAGAAGAATAATGGCAGGTAATTTAGAAACTCTAGTTGCTGTTGTACATAGTGACACTAATACACTACCAATAGGGTATATTTCCATTTATAATAAATTTATGTCTGAAGAATTGTATACATTTGATACAGGGGTTCGAGTAAAACATATGGTTGCTGATTACACAAGAGGTAGACTTATAATTAATCATATGGACGAATCTATAAGTATTTGGGAAGTTACACCTTTAGGAGCAACACTTAAAGCAAAAACAGAAGCACATGTAGCAAGTATAAGACAAACCGAACAAAACACGTGTGTGTCTGAATTGACTGGTGATGTATATTTTAGTGGTTATAAAACAACATCTACTTTTTTAATAGGTAGAATTTCACAAACAACAATTGATATCGGAGGGGCCATTACACCAGATTCATTGACTGATTATAATATGAATCACATGGATGGTGGTAATCCAGTTGCTCCTATGCCAAATACAAATGTGCAAGTTTATCCTTTTCATAATATTACTATCAATCCAATTACTGATGATGTTTATGTTAGTGTAAATGGTTATACTGATAATGGAACTGGTATAACTTATCCTAATTATCTTGCTATAAAATTCAATTCAGATTTAAGTTCTTTTGAGCCTGTACATGACCTTCGTTATAGCCAATATAACATATCACACAGTAACGAATTGTCTAGTAGCAATAGGGAATCTAATCATAATCAAAATATTTTTCACTTTAATCCATTTACTAATAGATTAATTATATCAGCAGATGTACCAAATCCTAGGCTTATTACATATAATGTAGATAGTAATAATTATGATTTGATTGTCCCGCAAGAATATGCAGATAGAGATGTTAATGGTGACACTTTATGGTCTTCTGTAAACTACACTGGGCATCGTATTGGTAGAAAATCAGGTAGAATACATTACTTGGGTAAAAATGAAAGAATTATTATTAATCCTGATAAAACAGTACATGGGTATTTTGAATATTTAGGTGGTACACAAACATATCACAATGGGTTTAATGAATTGACAGAAGACCATTATATACCTAATACCGATGGTAAACAAATTCTTATGTTTGATTATAACAACAATGTTGTTGCTAGTTCACCTGTGTTTGGAGATAGTGTTATTTCGGGGGAAGTTAATAAAATCGAAGTTCTTCCTGGTATTAATGAAAAACCACCAGTAGGCGCAAATAGAAACCAAATGGTTTATCCTATTGCAAATGTTCCTTTTGCCGATACAACACCAGAATTTGTATTTAGACTTGGTGTATCACCGACTGGGTGGAAATTAGGTTATAGATTTGTAGCAACTAAAGATGAATCTAAAGTTAGAAATGGTAACGTACAAGCTTTTAATACAGCTACTTCTATATTAGTAAGTGTACATACAAACGATTCACAAGAAGTTACTGTTGACCCTACTACAGATGTGGGTACCGGTACTTTAACTAACATTTCTAACAGAGTTAATGTTGGTGAAACTATGACCACCAATCTTGGTGTGTTTACAGTTGCTAGTATTGTAGGAAATGATATATCATTTACAGAAACAGTAACAGGTACATTTACTGGTAATCTAGTCCTTAATAATGCTGATGATATTATCATGGATACTTTTGTTAGTGATGATGGTTATTATAAATCATTTGCACAAGCAGATTGGAAATATTCAGATGACTATAATGAAAGTAACCAAAACCCACAAGACCCTTTGTCAAATTGGAATACGTTTGTTGTGAGTGGTGTTGCTCCTAAACAAGATGGGTCAGGCGAAGGGGTTATAGTAGATTTATCATACCAAAAATATTTAAGATTTACTTTACCTAATGATTTAGAATTGAGTGGTGCAGTGACAGGTGACACATGGTATTTTGGATTATTTTCTTATTCTGAGTCTGTCTAATGTCATATCAAGAATTTTTAAAAGCAACAAAATTAGTAGATAAAGAAAGACTTAGAAGCAGTTAAACAAAATGGTGATGCTTTAAAATATGTAGATAAATCTATTTTTGTTTAATCTACATATTTAAGTTTATAGTTGTTATACTTAGGAACAAACAAAGAGAAGGAAAAGAATGGACAAGAAAAGATGTATCAAAAAACTTAGAGAAGATATTAAGACGTTGAGGAAGGGTGGTAGAAGAAGAAATGACAAATTTCTTCTTGATATCATGGAAGAGTTAACTGTAGACCAAGCTTACAATTTTTGTGTAGACCAGAACTTGTACGTGACAAATGCTATTAAAGAAGAAAGAGAAAGAGCCTATCAATATTCTATTGATGACGAGGAAGCAACTAAGTATGGATTCTATACTAAGAAACAAAAAGAAGAACAGATTTTGGCCTGGTCAGAACAAGCATATCCTAATATCAATGTAGGTATTATGGAAATCCAATTTGAAATCCAATACATTGAGGGAATTGATGAATTATAGAATAAAATGTGTACATTGTGTATACGATAAATTTGTGGTGGTGGTTGAGACAATTGATGAAGAAATCCATGAGTTCGAATATACAAACAAAATCGATATGCTTATAATGTATGACTACGTAATGTCAGAGATATATTTGGACAAAGAAATGATGAAAGTATAAAAATTAAGTGCAAGTGTGGTAAGATGTTTATATACAACAATCCCACATGATGTGTAAATCGTGTGTGACAGCACATGGGATTTGGTTCAATAAAAAATATGGTGGTGTAGACGATAGTTTATACATCAATGCAAGGAATAAAAATGGATGAAGAATTTTTTGTGATGATATGGCATTTATTATTGTGCATCGTTTAATTATGAATCAAGAGAAGTTTGGTTTCATCGATATTATACAAATCACATCACATTGTCTACCATAGGAAATGTGTTTGTTAATATACTATCATTACCATTTATAGTATATCATAAAGTGTAAAGAATGGCAAATACAAGGAATAAAATGTTTGATGAATTAGATGCATTGTCTTTCTTAGAGGTAAAAATGATACTTGTATATCACTCTAAAGAATCATATCTTGTGGGTGGTGCGGTAAGAGACTTACTTCTAGGGAATTCACCAAAAGACCTTGATTTTGTCACGGATATACCATATAAAGAACTCACTGCTATTTTTGAAGAAGCAGGGTGGGCAACAAAAGCCACAGGGGAAGCATTTTTGGTATTGAATGTTTCCAAAAACGGAAACCATTACGAAATCGCCAACTTTAGAAAAGACGTTAATGAAGATGGTAGACATTGTGATGTAGTTGTAGGTACTATAGAAGAGGATTGTAAAAGACGTGATTTTACAATCAATTCTTTGTATTTAAAGCTTGATAGTGGTATTATCATAGACCCTTGTTCGACTGGTATTAAAGATATAGAGGAAAGGGTAATACGGTTTAATGGTGACCCTAAAAAGCGAATAGAAGAAGATTACTTAAGGGTGTTTAGATTCTATAGATTTATTACAAAAGGGTTTACACCTGACAAAAAACATTTAAAGGTGGTTAGAACCATGTTTAATACCGCTTATAAAAATACTAACCCAGAAAGAGTAAGGGAAGAGATTGAAAAAATGGTAGATATTAACAAAATACAAAGAAAGGGGATGTTATGAATAATTACAAATCGTTCAAAGAAATGGTAGATATTAACAAAATACAAAGAAAGGGGATGTTATGAATAATTACAAATCGTTCAAAGAAATGGTAGATATTAACAAAATACAAAGAAAGGGGATGTTATGAATAATTACAAATCGTTCAAAGAAATGGTAGATATTAACAAAATACAAAGAAAGGGGATGTTATGAATAATTACAAATCGTTCA
>Ga0233440_1002465_pt1 | contig 15128 bp, 15 predicted proteins | sample SI_123_September_5_FD_182791 | JGI IMG/M metagenome (GOLD analysis project Ga0233440, IMG submission 182791) | Seawater microbial communities from Saanich Inlet, British Columbia, Canada - SI_123_September2016_120_MG | ecosystem: Environmental > Aquatic > Marine > Inlet | place: Canada: British... | reverse complement strand
TGACATTAGATCGCAAAGGTGGTGGTCCTGATGATTCTTTTTCACTCGAATATGAAGAGTTGCTAGAGTTGTGTGTAAATGCTAAAACAGCATGGGAGGCACTAGGAAGGGTTGATTATGGTCGAAAGTCTAGCGAGCAAGGTAATGTTAAGTTCCGTCGTTCTCTGTATTTTGTTAAAGACATTAAAAAAGGTGAAGTAATTACTGCGGAACATGTCAAAAGTATTCGCCCCGGGTATGGATTATCTCCTAAATACTTAAATAAGGTTATTGGGAAAAAATCTAAGTACGCTATTGCTAAAGGTTCGGCTGTAACTGATGAACTGGTTGTGATCTAGATAGAAATTTACTAAAATTAATTAGGTTTTTATAGGAAAATTATGAAAATAGTTGCAATAATAGAGGCTAGAATGACATCTTCTCGATTGCCAGGAAAGATGCTTATGGAGGTATTGGATAAGCCGATATTGCATTATCTCGTTGCAAGGTTAAAGCGAGTGCAGCTACTGGATGAAATAGTATTGGCAACAACTACAAATTCTACTGACGATAGTCTTGTTGAATTTGCCAATAATGAAAGTATAAAGTGCTACAGAGGCAGCGAAGACGATGTTATGGCTAGAGTAGTAGGGGCTGCAGAATCAGTTGATGCAGACTTGATTGTTGAAATTACAGGCGATTGCCCTATAATTGATCCAAATATTATCGAGCAAGCAATACAAACTTACATTAATAATAACGTTGATTATGTGAGTAATGCACATGTGCGTAGTTATCCAGACGGAATGGATGTTCAAGTTTTCAGTCTAAATGTGTTAAAAAAATCTTTAAATATGACTGATGATATTTTAGATCATGAGCATGTTACCCTGCACATACGAAACCATCCGAAATTATTCTCCCATCTAAATTTAGTGGCTCCAAAAAAACTTTGGTGGCCTGAGTTAGGGTTGACTTTAGACGAGAGGTCAGATTTTGAATTGCTAAAAAAAATTATTGAATATTTTAGTGATAATATATTTTTTGATTGTTATGAGGTGGTTAAATTATTACGAGAAAGGCCTGATTTGGTCTCCATTAATCAAAAAGTTGTCAGAAAGGGTGACACATGATGTTTAATGTCTTAATAGTTGGTCTTGGGCGGATAGGCATGGGGTATGATTTAAATCTAGATTCTAAAAAATATGTATATTCTCACGCATCAGCGTTTGATCAGCATGAGGGTTTTAATCTTATTGGCGGAGTTGATACAGATTCTGAATTATGCAAGGTTTTTGAAGGCAAGTATGGCGGAAAATTTTATAGTGATACCATAGAAGCTTTAAGAGAAAACGAGCCTGATATTGTTGTAATTGCAACATCAACTGAGTCACACAAGCAGATTCTACAAGATGTTATTGAATATTCACAGCCTAAAGTAATTCTAAGTGAAAAACCACTATCGTATAGCTTTAAAGAGGCTAATGAAATCCATGAATTATGTAAAGATAATAATATTAAATTATTTGTAAATTACATTCGAAATTCAGATCCTAATGTAATAGAAATACATAGGAAAATAAATAGTGGTGAGTACGCAGGATATGCAAAGGGGGTGGTATGGTATTCTAAAGGTTTGGTTCATAATGGATCTCATTTTATAAATTTAATGGAGTATTGGCTAGGTCCAATAATCGGAAACGATTGCATTAATACAGGTCGACTTTTTAATGATCAAGATCCTGAGCCAGATTTTTCACTAACATTCAAAAAAGGTGAAATGATATTCCTTTCTGCAAAGGAAGAAAACTTCTCACATTACACAATTGAAATGATTTTTGAAAATGGACGCTTAAACTGTGATCAGGGGTGTGAAAATATTTATTGGACTCCAGTGCATACTGATGAAAATTTACCTGGATATAGGGTTTTATCATTGAACGGCATAGAGTACTTTAAAAGAAGCATGGACAAGTACCAGTTAAATGTTACTAATGAATTATATAGTTATTTAACCCATAAAAATTATGACCTGTGTTCAGGAGAAATGGCAATATCAACTTTAAAATCAATTAAATGCATTATTAAGGAGTGTCAGTGAAAAAATCAGTTTTAGCAATACATGGGGGTGAAAAAACTATTAAAAAACCTCTGAAAATATATAATTCTATCGGCATAGAGGAGGTTAATGCTGCAAAAAATGTTGTTGAAAGTGGAGTATTATCTCAATACTTAGGTTGCTGGGATGATGATTTTTTTGGTGGACCCAAGGTTCAAGAGTTTGAGAGGGTGTGTGAGGAATATTTTGGAGTTAAGCATGCAATTACAGTTAATTCATGGACTTCAGGGTTGGTGGCTGCCGTTGGAGCAATAGGGATTGAGCCAGGTGATGAAGTTATAGTCACACCTTGGACCATGTGCGCAAGTGCAACGGCGATTTTACACTGGAATGCAATTCCTATTTTTGCTGATATAGAGATTGCGACATTTTGCTTAGATCTTGTCTCAGTTGAAGCCAATATTACGCCTAAAACAAAGGCGATTATGGCGGTAGACATCTTTGGCCATTCTGTTGATATGGATGCATTGATGTCACTAGCTCAAAAGTATAATCTTAAAGTTATTTCTGATACTGCTCAAGCGCCAGGTGCTTATTATCATGGAAAATATGCGGGTACATTGGCAGATATTGGTGGCTATAGTCTAAATTACCATAAACATATTCATACAGGTGAAGGCGGTGTTCTTATCACCAATGATGATGAGCTTGCTGATCGTATGCGACTAATTAGAAATCATGCAGAAGCGGTTGTTGAAGACAAGGGTGTTATAAACCTAAGTAATATGATTGGACACAATTTTCGATTGGGTGAAATTGAATGTGCTATCGGAATTGAGCAGCTGAAAAAGTTAAAGAAACTTGTTGCAACTCGACAGAAAGCTGCGGAAAGGTTAAGTGCTGGTCTAAAAAATCTAGATGGGTTGCGTTTGCCAATTGTTAAAGATGACTGTACCCACGTATATTATGTGTATCCATTAATTGTGGATATAAAAAAATTGAGAGTATCTAGGAATTTAATTATTAAGGCTTTGGAAGCTGAAGGAGTCTCTGGGCTTGCTGCTGGTTATGCAAATGTACACTTATTGCCAATGTATCAGAATAAAATCGCATATGGATCACATGGCTTTCCATGGAGTTTAAAAGAGGCGAGACAAAATATTAGTTATGAAAAAGGAATCTGCCCAGTTGCAGAAAAATTACATGATGAAACATTTATCGGGTTTGAAATGTGCGTACATGAGTTGTCATATGACGACATTGATTTAATTATTAGTGCATTTAAAAAGGTTTGGCTTAATATTGATAGCCTTCATAGTTTAAAGGAGGTATAGGTAAATGAATTTTGGATTATTGATAGCTGCTGGAGATCCATTAAGCGGTTATTATTTAAATGCCTTTCTGACAAAAAATTTGACGCCATCAATAATAATAATTGATGAAAAAGAATATTCTAAACGAGATCATGAAATTCACAAAGAGCGGACTGGTAATCAATTGCCGTCATTGGATTTAAATAAAATTACAGAAAATATAAAAGTATATTCAGTTGATAATCATAATAGTAAGAAGTGTATAGAAATTATTGACCAACACAAGGTAGGCATTTTGATAAATGCTGGAACCCCAAGAATAATAAAAGAAGCATTATTAAATTCGCTTTCGATTGGTGTTATAAATGCTCATCCAGGAATACTACCATACTATAGAGGTTGTACTTGTGTTGAGTGGGCTATTTATAATAATCATCCTATAGGTGTGACAGTGCATTTGATGTCAGAGGGGATAGATGAAGGAGAAATAATATCTGCTGCATTTGTAGATCTAAGTAAAGCAACCTGTTATAAGGATGTAAGAGTAAGCGTCTATAAAGAATCTTTTCATTTGTTGACTGACTCTGTCAGAAAAATATTGAATAGCGATATTTATGATAGTGATTTTTTGGTGCAAAAAGAAGGTCTTTATTGGAATTTAATTGATGAAAATAAAATGAAAGTAGTTATTAAGAAGTTAAATTTAAAGCCATATAAACATCAAATAAGGAGAGATATAAGTCTGAATAGCATGAAAAATGGTGAACTTGATTATATGTTTACAGGTGAGAAATAGTGTTTGCCGTCTGTTGTCATGATGCGGGTGGTTCAGAAATAATTAGCAGTTATGTTTTAAGAGAAAAATTAGACCCTTTATTTTGCTTAAGTGGGCCTGCGGTAGAAATTTTTGAACGAAAACTTGGAAAAATTAATAATATCAAAATAAGAGAAGCTATTAGTCAGATTGATTGGCTATTGTGCGGAACAAGCTGGCAATCATCACTAGAATGGGAGGCGCTAGAGCTTGCTAAACAGCAAAAAGTACATAGTGTTACATTTCTTGATCATTGGGTTAATTACCATGAGCGTTTTGTACGATCTAATGTGAAACATTTGCCAGATGAAATCTGGGTAGGCGATCATTACGCTGAGAAGATTGCAAAAGATACTTTTTCAAATTTAAAAATAAAGTTAATAGAGAATCCGTATTTATTAGATATAAAAAAACAACTGTCGAAATTAGGAAAAATTAGAGTAGAAGGCAATTCAGTTCTCTATGTTTGTGAGCCAATTAGAGAACACGCATACTTTCAGTATGGTGATGAACATTATTGGGGGTATACAGAAGAAGAGGCATTGCGCTATTTTTTAACCAGTATTGATAATATATTTAAAGCGAAGGGGTTGATTGTAATTCGACCCCATCCATCTGAAAATTTTAATAAGTATGATTGGGTTTTTGATGAATTTAACCATAAGGATATTAAAATTGATAACAAGAAAACGTTGTTAGAGCAAATATTAGGGAGTGATATCGTAGCTGGCTGTGAGTCTATGGCAATGGTTGTTGCAATATTAGCAGAGAAAGAAGTGATATCCAGTATTCCTACAGATGGACGTCCATGCGTTTTGCCGCATAAAGAAATAGGGAGTATAAGGGATTATTTATGAGTATCAAAGTTATCTCGACCCTAAAAAATAGAGTCTACTTATAGAAAGCACTACTTTAGAATAGGAACTAGAAAAAAACAATCTACTATTTTGTAGATGGTTTGCGATAAAAACATGACAAAAAAATCAACACTACTAATAACAACGGCACCGCTGAATGAAGTGTGTATTGAAAGTAACAATACCATTCTTTTAGGAGAGTGGTGTAAAAAATATTCTAAAAATAATGTATGTAATGATGAAGAATACACTGTTATTCCATATCATTGGAAAAATCGCAAGAAGTTTAGAGGGGATTATAAATATTTAAGTCATTTGTATGAAGAGATGCTGATAAAAGTCTCTTTAGAATTGAACTTTATACACAAGGCCGAACATTCTTTAGAATATTGGCGAAGAATCATAGGTATGTGGCTGCCTACCTATGTCGCAGTTGTCTTTGATCGATGGGAGAGTATAAGACTATCTGCTGACCTCGGTATTCCACTAAAAACAATCGTCCCAAGTTCGGATATAGTTAGACCTGTAGCTTGTGATCATAATTCTTCTATGGAGTTTATGATGACAGATGATGAATGGAACTACCTGTTATATTGCGATATATTACAAGTTCAAAATGCACCAGCAATAGAGATAATAAGAGATCATTTAATTATTAAAAATAGATCTACGTCTATAAATAAGAGAAAAAGACTGAAGCCTTTACGAATGGTAGCTAAATTATTAGATTATATCGCAAGAAAGCTCTGTTTAACGGACAGCTATAATGTACTGCTGTACAAAAGTTATTTTCCTATTAATAGCTTAATGCGACTGAATTTTAAATTAAAACAAATCCCTAGGCTGTATTTCGAGTTTGAGAAATATATACATTATGAGGATTTAAACCCTTTAATGCGACCTGGTTTGCATGAAGATCGCAATAGTTCAAAATTTGAAAACTTTTTAATGAAAAGCATTTTTAAGGATATGCCAAAGGTTTATATAGAGGGGTATAGAGATATATCTTTGTATTGTAAAAAACTTCCAGAAGCCAAAGTTATTTTTACAGCTAATGCTCATTGGGGTGATGATGTTTTTAAAAATTGGAGTGCGCAACAAGTTGAGAATGGAAGTAAGTTAATTATTGGTGAGCATGGCGGGTCGATTCCAGTAGCTAGATCAAGTTGCTTACTCCATGAAGAGGCGATATGCCATAAAAAAACAGTTTGGCACAAATTATTGAATCATTCAAAACATGTTAGTATGCCAATTAATAAAAAAATGAAAAAAGTTTATGGTTTGAAAGGCACAAGGATAACGTTAATCGGTTTAGAATTCTCAAGATATTCATACCGAATTCAGCTCGGCCCACAATCTTCATTAACAATGGATGATTTTGAGCAGAAAACTAAATTCATCAACACATTAAGCAAAAAAGCCCGTATCAATTTTAAAATTAGACCGTATCCCAATATGGAGTGGCTTTTGGGCAGTAGATATGCTGACATGTATGGAGATGCCATACTTTCCACTAATAAGACAATGTTCCAGGATTTTTTACAATCTAAAATGATTATTTGCTCATATCCACAAACAACATTTTCAGAGGCGATGCATTCAGGCGTACCAACAATACTTCTTTATACAGAAGAGTATTGGGAGTTACATCCGGACTATAACGAATTGATAACAGAAATGAAGCGAGTAAACATTATTCATTCTGATCCAATTATGGCTGCAAATCATATTAACATGGTGCATGAAAATCCATTTGAATGGTGGAATAGGGATGATACAGTTAGAGCGAGAAATATGTTTTTCGATACTTGCTCTGTATCTTCTAAAAACCCAATAGCTGATTGGGCTGATTTTTTTAAAAAAGAACTCCTGGAGATGGATAATGCCTAAAACCCTAATAACCATAGTCCCATTTGCCGATAAAAATCGTTTACAGCATACAATAGAGTCAAAAATGGTAGATGCAGTTGATTGTATCTAGCAATATTTTAGAATTTTTATCTCCAATGGCGGATCTTATATTTTCAGGTTTTTTGTATACCATTTTGATTATAATATTTACATATATTTTTCCTCAAGTTTTTTCCACATCAAGAGGTGAAATAAGAAAGTACATAAATATAATAATTTCTAAATATTTAAAGCCCAAATGATGAAAAAAATTAAAATTCTAGATTGCACTCTTAGGGATGGCGGCTATTACAATAAATGGGATTTTGACAATTCACTGGTGCAGAAATATTTACATGCAGTTAATGATGCTAATATTGATATTATTGAATTAGGTTTACGTAATTTTCCACAGGATAAGTTTTTAGGTGCCTTTGCTTATACGACTGATCGTTATATTAGCACACTAAATATTGATAAAAGTATCTCTGTTGGTGTAATGATTGATGCTAGTAGCATTTTAAGCAGTAACCTTTCTATTAATGATGCAGTTAATAGTTTGTTTCAAGCTAAGGAAAAATCTAGAGTGGATTTGGTTCGTATAGCAACTCATTTTAATTGTATTGAGCAGTGCAAAGAAATTGCTGAAGCGTTAAAAAAATTAGGCTATATGGTTGGCTTAAATTTAATGCAGCCTCATGCCATAGTTAGTCAAGAATTATCCAAGGCAGCAGAGTTGGTACAAGGCTGGGACATGGTCGATGTACTGTATTTTGCTGATTCTTTAGGGGGTATGAATGACTCTGATGTTGTTAGAATTATCTCGGCTCTAGAGTTAGGTTGGTCCGGGGATATGGGTTTTCATGCGCATAACAATAAAGGTTTGGCGGTGTCGAATATTTTAACTGCAATAGAGTATGGCGTTATTTGGATTGATAGTACAATACTTGGCATGGGGCGTGGCGCTGGCAATGCACAAACAGAAAATTTACTACTTAAGCTAGAGGGGCGTCAACTAGGTTATCATGCCAATGCTTTATTTGATTTAGTGTTGTCTGAATTTATACCATTACAGAATCATTATCATTGGGGCGAAAGTTTGTTATATAGTTTGGCGGCGACAAATAATATTCATCCTACTTATATTCAAGAGATGTTAGCTGATAATCGTTATAACAATAAGGAAGTGTTACAAGCAGTGGAGTTTATGTCGTCAATAGATGCAAGTCATTATGACCAAGATTTGTTATTACAAGCACGCGGTAATATTAACAATCCAGGCAGTTGGAGTGCTAAAGACTGGTGTGCAAACAAAGAGGTATTAATATTGGGTTCTGGTGCTAGTTTACAGACCTACAAGCAAGGCATTGTTCAGTATATTGAAATCAATAAACCTGTTGTCATCTCTTTAAATATCAAACATGACTTTCCCAAAAATATGATTGACGTATATGTGTCTTCTAACGAATCGAAAATGTTAAGAGAGGCGACTTTGTATTCTCAGTTGAGCCAGCCTTTGGCGATTCCCAATCTATTATTAACCAAAGTGTTAGGCAGAGAGGTGTTAATTAATAATTTATGGAATTATGGTTTAAACATTAAACAAAATACATTTATTGCTGGTGAGACAGAATGCACGTTGCCTTATGAGCTAAGTGTCGGTTATGCCTTATCACTAGCGAATGCTGGTGGTGTTAAAAATATTAGCATGGTTGGTTTTGATGGTTATGACAGAGATGATATTAGACAAATTAGAATGAATGAGTTATTAGACTTGTATTATCAACAATCATACGTGCCAATTGTCGCCTTAACACCGAGCACTCATCACTTATCTCAAGGTTCAATTTATGCGGGAAAGGCTTAAACCATATGTTAAGAAATAATCACTTACAGCAAAAACTAAAAGATGGTGGACAAACAATTGGCACATGGAATATTGTCAATTCTACAATGTTGGTTGATGTGATTGCTAGTAGTGGCATTGATTTTATTATTGTTGATGCTGAGCATGGTGCTTTTTCTTATGAAACTGCCCAAACCTTAGTAAGTGTTTGTGAATCTTATCAGGTTAGTCCGATTATGCGTGTAGGCGAAATAAATGAAAGCTTAATTCTTAGGGCGCTGGATATTGGTATGCATGGCGTTCAATTGCCAAATATTAGAACTGTCAGAGATGCGCAGACATTTGTACAATATGCCAAATATCCGCCTCAAGGTATTAGAGGGTTTTCACCTTATACTAAAGCAGGATTATATGATGTGAATAACGCCAAAATTATGTCCGAGTTAGTTAATAACAACACTTTGCTTATTGCCAATGTTGAGGATGAATTGGGTCTAGAAAATTTAGACGATATTTCAAAAACCTTTGGTATTGATATTATATTTATTGGCTTGTTTGATTTGAGTAAATCCCTTGGAATTCCTGGAGATATTGAAAATAAACGTGTGATAGATAAATTAGACGAGGCCGTGAAAATAATTCATCAGAATGGTAAAAAAGTTGGATCTATTGCGTCCACACCAAAAATGTTAAAAATTCTTAAAGATAAAAAACTAGATTACATCACTTATTCGGTTGATACTGGTGTAATTAAAAATGCGTATCAATTAATTATTAATGAATTTAGAGAATCAGAATGAATTTTAGATTTGAGCAAATGCAGTCCCTGTTAGACTCCAGTAAATATTTTAAATTGGTGTGCGGTGCTGGGAATGAGGATGCAGAAGAAGTTAAAAAATTAACGGTTTTGTATGTGCTTGCCGGTGCTAAAGGCTTAGATGTTTCGGCTAATGTTGACGTAGTAAAAGCTTGTATGGAGGGAATAGACTTGGCATTTGATTTAGCAAAAGGGTTTGATATAGAACTTAATATTCGTCCTTTTATTATGGTGAGTGTTGGTATGCCTGGTGATCATCACGTACGTAAATCTTATATCAATTTAAATACTTGCCTTAAATGTGATTTATGCATTCCTGTATGTCCTACTGATGCCATCCCTAAAGAATTGATTGTAATCAAAGACAAATGTATTGGCTGCGGCAATTGTAGTGCTATTTGTCCAAAATCTGATATTATTCATTATGAGCATAATAACCGAGAACTAGAATCTTTGTTGCCCGCTTGTTTATTGGCTGGCGCTGAGCAAATTGAACTGCATGCTGCAGTTGCAGATGATACGGCGATTATGCAAGAGTGGCAATTAGTTAGTGATGTAAATCCTAATGGGCACATTTCTATGTGCTTGGATCGTTTGCATTTGTCTAATTTTGCTTTTGAAGAGCGGGTTAGAAAGGCTAAAGAAATCGCAGGTGGGCGCTTGATTATTCAGTCTGACGGCTACCCTATGAGTGGCGGGGAGGATGATTTTAATACTACACTGCAAGCTATTGCAACTGCTGATGTATTGAATAAAGCATTTAATATGAAATTAAGAAAAACAAAAAATATTTTAATTTATAAAAAGAAAAATGAAGTTAATCAACTGTTATCTGGAGGCACGAATTCTTTAACAGCAGTTTTAGCTGACCAAACAGGTGTCAAATTCCAAGGGTCATCGTTAGGGACATTCGCCAGAAAAATTGTAAAAGAAGTGGTAGATGATGAAAATTTTTATCAAGATCTGGTCTTAATTAAAAAAGGCTATTTGATTGCCCAAGACTTAGTTGTCGCCAATATTGGAAAACCTACCTTGTGATTGATGTTGATCTGGTTATCTTTGACAAAGATGGTACTTTGATTGATGTGCATTATTATTGGTGTGGTATGGTTGAATTGAGAGCAAAAAAACTATCGCAAGACTATATTGAGCCATCACTTCAAAAAGATGTGGAGCAAGAGTTGATGCTTAATATGGGTGTTGATTTAACGACACGAAAAATGAAAACAAGCGGACCAGTTGGTATTAAACCTAGAGAGTTTATTGTGCAAATTGCTCATCAAACCATGCACAAATACAATCAAGAAATTACAGTCTCTCAAGTATCATTAACCTTTAATTTGATTGATGAATACTCTAAAGAGCATTTGAGTACTTTGGTTAAACTATTGCCTGGCGCTGAACAATTGTTGATTGCATTAAAACAAAAAAAAATTAAGATTGCAATTGCAACAACGGATTTAACCCAGCGTGCAAAATTGGCAATGGATAGCATTGGTTTAAAACATTATTTTGATGATATTGCTGGTGCTGACTTGGTGAAAAATGCCAAACCCAGCCCAGATTTAGTGCACTATTTGTGTGACAAAATGTCGGTCGATACAAGAAAAACAGTGGTGATTGGTGATTCTATTGTTGATTTGGAGATGGCAGCGTCAGCTAATGTTAAATTTATTGGAGTTAAAACAGGTTTACATTCATCAAAATTTTTAGCGAGTAGCTGTATTTTAGTTGATGATTTGACATATATAGAGAAATTGTTATGAAGGTAATTGGCATGATTCCTGTCAGGCTTGAATCTAGTAGACTTCCAGAAAAAGCATTGTGTGATATTCTAGGGCTACCCATGATTATTCACACCCTTAAACGCACTCAATTATCCAAAACCTTAGATGAAGTTTATGTAGTAACGGATAGTGAAGTAATTAAGGAATTAGTGGAATCCTATCAGGGTCGAGTTATTATGACCAGTAAGACACATAAAACCGGTTCAGATAGATTAGCTGAAGCTGCTGAACATATTGAGGCGGATATTGTTGTCAACATACAAGGTGATGAAGCTTTGGTAGATCCTGAAAATATTGACGCGGGAGTTAGAGGTTTAGTTAACTCAAAAGCTGAAATTTCAATACTATTAACACAGTTTAGTGAAAAGCAATCATATGACGATATTAAAGCAGTAGTTAATTTAAAAAATGAAATTATGTACTTTTCACGCAATGACATTCCTTCTGAATCAAGATCCCCAGTTGAATATTCACTAAAAGCTTATCACGTTATTTCATTTAGAAAAGATTTTTTAATTAAGTATGGGAGGTTGAAACAAACACCACTGGAAAAAATAGAATACAACGAATACCTTAGGATTTTGGAAAATGGATACGTTATACAGGGTGTTCTAGTCGAGAGTAACTCGGTTAGTGTTGATACTGCTGAAGACTTGAAGTACGTAAGAAAATTAATGTCAGCAGATGAGCTGTTTGAGAAGTATAAGTGCTGATTATATTTTACGTTGTCAACGTTGGAGAGGGGTTAAAAACTCTATCAACCTAACTAAATTTGCTCCAAATCGAAAAAAATCTCCGAGAGTTGAAATTTATTTTAAAATTGACCTTTACACTCAGGAGTTCGATAGTATTAAATGGGTAAAACTTGATGAAGTTGAGTTTACTGATAACAATATTATTCTAAATTCTTACAATAATTTTTTACTATGAATCCACGGTTACTGAATAATTCCTATCAAAAAATAAAAGATGATTTTCATAACTACATAGACAATGTAAAAAGAAATAGTCCTTGGGATATTTATACAATTATAAATCCAACATTAATAAAAAATCCTTACGCAAGTGAGCTCCCTAAACGGTTCTTTTTAAATGACGCTGGTCAGGTAAATAACACTGTTGTTTTTATTAAAAATCTGTTTAAGTTCTACCTTAAAAATACATATCTGCTTGTTAGTTATTTGATAGCTTTTGCTATTTATAAATTATATTACAAAAAAAAAGCAAGGAAAGAGTTGGAAATAATTATAGACACCTTTGGCTTGGTTGACAATGTTAACAAAAATGGAGAATTTAATGAAAACTATTTGACAGGAATTTATGAATTATTTGAGAAGTATAATGTGAATTATGCAATACTCTTAAGGCCATATCAAGTTGCTAAAAATCCGTTTAAATTGAGGTGTTTTTTTAAGATAATAAATCAAGACAAGAGAGATTTTATATTTGAATATGAACTGTTAAAATTAAGTGATTTTTTTACATTATTAAGTTTGATACTTTTATATCCATTTAAAACATTACGCCTTCTGCAAAAGGAGGTTAGTAAGGAAGATAAAATTTTTAATCATTCCTTGTTGGTCGATATAAAGTATTTTAGTTTTGATAGCTTAACAAGATATATTTTAGGAAAGAATTTATCAAAAATTGATTCTATAGAAAAAATATTTTCATGGAGTGAATTTCAAGTAATAGAACGAAGTTTTAACTATGCAATTAGAAAGAATAGTCAAAAAATTGAACTCAAAGCCTTGCAGTTTTTTTTGAATTATGAAGTGTATTTTAATTCTTATGTGGATGATTTAGATGATGACATGTTAAGCGCTCCTCATGAAATTTTTGTTAATGGAAAATATTACATCCAAAATAGAGAAAGAGTTAAATATAGCATAGGGGTCTCTTTAAGATATAAAGATATTTTTAGATTTAAACGACAAAAAGATGGGGAAAAGATATTACTTTTAGGGTCTTATATTGAGTCAGATACAAAACATATGTTAGAAAGTGTAAAAAATCTTGACAATGTGTGTTTTAAAAATCATCCGGCAGTTGACATTAAACGACTTGGAAGACTGTCAAAAAATATAACTGTGTCTAATGATGATATCTATAAACTTTTCGAAAATTCAAAACTTGTTATTGGTACAGCTTCAGGAACGTCTGTTGAGGCGGTGACCTGTGGGATGTCTGTAATCATTGTAGCTAGTCAAAAAAACTTGACTGCAAACCCCTTAGTTGAGTATGGTAAAGGTAAAATATGGAATATTGTTTTTGAGAGAAGAGAGTTGGAAGAAAGTATAAATACTTTACTGAAATTTAGGAAGAGTAATTCAGATGAAATAGACTCTATTTCTACTTGGTATAAAGATAATTTTTTTGTTGAACCAACTGAGGAAAGTATTATCAAAGTGTTTAAATTAGATAAGGATTGAATATATGAAGGTATTATTATTAGCCGGTGGATTTGGAACTAGACTTAGTGAAGAGACAGGTATAAGACCTAAACCAATGGTAGAAATAGGTGGAAAACCTATTTTATGGCATATTATGAAAACTTATTCAGAATATGGATTTAATGAGTTTATAGTTTTACTTGGATATAAAGGTTACTTTATAAAAGAATATTTTGCAAACTATTTTTTGCATCAGAGTGATGTAACTATTGATATGTCTGACGGCTCTATGGAAATACATAATAACTCTAGCGAACCATGGAAAGTGACCTTACTCGACACTGGCTTGGACAGTATGACAGGCGGTCGTATAAAAAGAGCTCAAGATTTTGTAGGAGAAGAGCCTTTTATGCTTACTTATGGCGATGGAGTTGCTGATATAAATATTGCAAAGTTGGTGAAATTTCATCAATCACATGGAAAAGCCATAACTATGACATCTGCTCAACCAGATGGCAGATTTGGCGCTTTGGATATAGATGAACATAATAAAGTTAGAGAATTTACAGAAAAGCCGAAAGGTGATGGAAACTGGATCAACGCAGGTTATTTTGTATGTGAGCCAAAAGTATTTGATTATATTACGGAAGGTGACGGCAGTATATTCGAACAATTACCTTTGCAAAACCTAGCAAAAGATGGAGAGATTTTCACTTTTCAACATAATGGTTTTTGGAAGCCAATGGATAGTTTAAAAGACAAAAATGATTTAAATGAGCTCTGGGATTTGAAAAAATCACCTTGGAAAGTGTGGGATAAATAATGTTCAATAATATTTATAAAGATAAAAAAGTTTTAATCACAGGGCATACTGGATTTAAAGGCTCATGGCTCACAACCTGGTTATTGAATTTAGAAGCGAAAATTATTGGCATTTCTAAAGATATACCGACTACGCCTGCTATGTTTGAAGTGTTAAAATTGGAAAAAAAAATTCAGCATCATCTTATTGATATTCGTAATTTTGATGCACTTAATAAAATTATCAAGCAGGAAAAACCAGATTTTATTTTCCATCTTGCAGCCCAGGCAATTGTTTCTACTTCTTATTTTGAGCCATTAGAAACCATCTCATCAAATGTAATTGGAACAACTCATGTATTGGAGTCATTGCGATTATCTAATCATCAGTGTACGGCCATCATTATTACCAGTGATAAAGCTTATGATAATGTTGAGCAAATTTGGGGTTATAAAGAAAATGACCCTATGGGAGGTAGAGATATTTATAGTGGCTCTAAGGGTGCAGCAGAATTGATATTCAAGTCTTACTATCATTCTTTCTTTAAGTCAGAGAAATCTAATGTGCGTCT
>Ga0233440_1002458_pt1 | contig 15137 bp, 14 predicted proteins | sample SI_123_September_5_FD_182791 | JGI IMG/M metagenome (GOLD analysis project Ga0233440, IMG submission 182791) | Seawater microbial communities from Saanich Inlet, British Columbia, Canada - SI_123_September2016_120_MG | ecosystem: Environmental > Aquatic > Marine > Inlet | place: Canada: British... | reverse complement strand
ATCTTTTCGCGAAAGTTTACGATGCTCATGATTCCCCTTATATGAGCCAAAAAATTGATTCCATCGGTAGAAAATAATTTCGACAGCTTTTATTTTCCATATTTTTTCGCGCCAAGCACAAATCCAGTCATTCAAAATGCTGGAATATATATAACGTAATGTATCTAACAAACTAACATGAATCTGGGGCATGATTTTTTGCAATGCTAAAGCTTCTCGTTCAAATCGTCTCTTTACTTGTGGCCAAGTTTCATTATGATAATGAACTATAGTGGATTCAGGAATATAACATACTTTACCACCATCATTAACAAGCCGTTTAGCTAGCTCCATATCTTCAAGACCTGTGACTTTCTCATCAAATAAATATTCTGTCCAGACATTACGTAGTATTGCTGAATTCGCATTATTACAGAAAAAATCATCCTTTAGATGATTAATTTGTTCCGGATAGTATTTTGAAAATATCTGACATTCACTAAAATTACTTGCAGAAGCGCCTATTTGACGACCGTAGGTATATTGCGCCTGGTTATCCAAAATTGGTTGACATAGATGCTGCAGCCAGTATTCATCCACTGGAATGCAATGACCACTAATAATGACAAGAATATCGCCACTCGCAGCCTTACACCCCATATTAAGTGAACGTCCAAATGAAAATTCATCTCTCCCAATATGATAAATATGGCAGTTATTTCGAATTGCAATTTCGAGAGTTCCATCAGTAGAACCAGAGTCAACAAGTATTACTTCATGTGTCAAACCGTTAGTGTTTTGGTTTTCTATACTCTGCAACAACTCATCTAAGTGTACAGCCTCATTAAGCGTTCGAATTACAACACTCACCTTAACAGGGGATAAATTTATACTTACCGGATTGAGTAAAAGCATAAAGTTTGGATTCATTACTTTGTAAATAAGATGAATTTCATCAGGATCAACAGCATTAACAGCGAACATATCCCAATGAACAGCAACAACCTGCTTTACCCCAATTTCTTCTGCAAATTGAAACGCTTCTCTTACTGACATATTGCCAATGATATTACGCCGATGCCTAAAAAAATTTTGTTCATTGACAGGTAAAAAAGCTGTATGTATTGGAGCATTTTCTACTAGTACGTCAATAATTTCTTGCTGCACGCAAGTATCTCCAGCAAAATATATTCGTTGCCCAAACGCTTCTATTATAAATCCAACACACAAAAGTTGTCCTGAGATATTACGTACAATTTTTGAATGTGCAGCTGGCGTAGCTAATAAGCGTAAATCAGGATTTAATTCACTCCAGGTCTCGCTTGCAATAAAAATACGATTTTGCTCAATCCCCCACTTTTCTAACAAATTAGCCACTGGTTGTGGACATACAAATTTTGCTTGAGGTGAGCTTTTAGCAATTTGTGGAATGGTATAAGGATCACAGTGATCAATGTGTTCGTGTGTAATTAATATCCAGTCAGCATCTGTGACACTTTCTGGCATAAAAGGTATTGGTATAAGACGTTCCAAATCTGAAGCATCGAGCTCTTGTACAGAGTTAGAAAGATAAGGGTCAATATAAATCGTACAATCAGAAAAGTCTAGTCGACAACCGGACTGCCCTAACAGTTGTATAGGAATGCGTGAAGTACTGTTATTCATAAGAACTTTTTTCGCGTCATTGTTTCCTCTATATGATCAATAACAATATCCCATGATTGCTTCTCTGGTGAGCCATCCATTTTAATGTATTTTTTTCTATATTCAGAATATTTCGCTTCATCAACAAATAATTCTTTTTGCCAATCTATATCACTTAAATCATTATCAATATTGATTTCTTTTTTTCCAAACATAGATGCCATCACAGAAATATGCGCACCGATATTGTTCAATTTTAATTCATTTGTGGTTAAAAAAATTACTGGCTTATTAAACAATATAGCTAATTGCAATGAGGTACTATTGTGCCCTACCACAAACTTACAACTCTTTATTTGCTCTGCTGTAGCTCCATAGCGAACCGGAATTCTCCCAAAATACTCCTGAGTTATCTTCCTATTAGATGAACGAGGATGTCCTGCTATAAATAATGAAACATGTAATTCTGTTGATATTATTTTTAATACCTGAGTAACTGCAGGAAAATATTTGTCGGGAGTGGTCGCGGAAATTTCCTCACTTAAAATCCAATCCGAATGAAAATTGATATTCTGATCAATAAAAACAGCATATTCCTGGGTAACAATATCGTCTGTATCTTTTAAATTTAAATATAAATCATAATCTAGATTATGTGCAGCGATTATTTCAGCAGACCCTGTATTCTTAGGAATAGATTTTTCACCGGAAACAACAATTATTCCTGGTTTAAATAATGAACTAACGAACTTCATTTGCACTCTATTTATAATCCACTTAATTGCGTTTACTGGACCAGATTTTATTAATAACCCAAACCTAATAATACGACTTGATAACTTGTCTGATGCACCGCCTCCTAAATATAAAGGCGGCATAAAACCAAGATAAGACATTATTCGCGTAACACCTATTTGCGCTAGATATTTTTTAATGCGAGCATGCGGTGAATCATTTGAAATACAATCTACATAGTATGTAGGCTTATTAACCGCACTGCATTGTTGCTTTAATATACTTTCAGAAGATATAGGTATATATCCATCAAACTTTTTTATTTCTACATTATTATTTTTAAAGGTTTCAAAGATAACAGGGTTCAAAAATTGAGTTAAATCCCATACTTCGATATTCCAACCTCTATCTAGCCAGTTTTGAATACCAAAGCGATTATAGTTCCAAATACTTAAAGGCTGTTCAATCAGATAGACTACTTTATTCACTCAATATCCATACTATCTATAAGCAACATAGCTTCTGCTAATTTAAAATCCCAAAGCGTATCAATATCCAAAACTTCTTGTTGCGATTCTATAAAAAGAGGGGTTGATTGCTGCCCAACAAAAGAACCCTCTGCTCGTAATGCTGCAGGAGAAATCAAATAAAAACTTCCGGTTACGATATATGCTGGTGGCAAATCCTGAGATCTGATACCAATTCCATGTTCTTGCATTAAAGGCATCAAATATCCATCTTCAACCTTCATCGTCCACATTGGATGAGTATGTGTCGGCGAAACACCAAGCACAGCTTGTTGACCATTCTTAATAAATAACTCAATACCTTTGCATATTGTTTTTCTGGATCGAAATGGTGAGGTAGGTTGTAACAGTAGAAGACCATCAACTACACCTCTTTCAGCCTCGTACCAATCCAATGCATGTAGAGCTGTATCAACTGAACTAGCAGTATCAGTTGCCAATTCTGCAGGACGTAACCATGGCAAAAGAGCGCCAGCTGTTTTACATATTGCAGATATTTCTGCGTCATCTGTGGACACAAGAATGTCGCAAATTTCAGGTATGTTTTTTGCCGCATCGATGGACCAAATAATAAGCGGCTTACCTCCCAAAGAACGAACATTTTTACCCGGTAAACGTTTGGAGCCACCACGCGCTACTATTAGTGCTAGAATTTTCAAGGTGATATTTTTGATACTTTAATTTGTGCTACCACCAAGTCATCAGGCCTACCTACATCAAGCCATGGCTCATGCATTGGGTATGCTACCGTTCGCTTATCTTTACTTTTTAAACGCTCAAACAAGGTTGGCATGTCGCAATAAGCATCATCTATCATAATATCTAGCGCATCAGAATCAAGTACATAAATACCTGCATTTATGTGACTGCGAGATATAGGCTTTTCCTCAAACCCCACAATATCAACACCTTGAGTTTGAACAACACCAAATGGATGCTGCCATTCGTGTACACGTACAGCCATAGTGGCAATAGCATCTTGACGAATATGAAAATCAAGAAGCTCGCCATAATGTATATCCGTAATCACATCGCCATTAGTAACAACAAATGGAACATTTGGACGCGATGTCATTAGGCCAATAGCTCCAGCAGTTCCCAATGGAGATTTTTCTCGTAAGTATTCTATTCGTACATCCCAGCGACTCCCGTCACCAAAATAATCTTCAACCATATGCCCAAGATAATAAATTGATATTACAAAATGTTGAAAACCTTCAGCCTTAGCTCGCTCTATAATGTGCTCTAGCATTGGTTTGCCACCTAACGGCAACATTGGCTTCGGACAGTTTTCAGTATGTGGCCGTAATCGGGTACCCTTCCCTCCAGCCATTATGATCATTGTGTTAGGGCGTTCTTCAGGTGTCAATAACTCATTAAGTAAATGTAACCCGACCACTTGACGCGATTCACTAAGAACTGGAAGGGCATTTATTCCATTAGCCCGCATTAAATGTATCGCCAACTCTCGGCTCATTTGCAGTGGAGCCACCATTGCGTCACGATGAATGATTGAGTCAATTGAACTACTCATATCAAGACCCCGTAATAAGCCACGTCTTATATCTCCATCAGTAATGGTTCCAACTAAAACTTCATCAGCTGATATTACTAATACTATCTGCAAGCTCGAGTCATCTAGGTTTCGGATAACCTGTTGTAATGTAGCATCGGCGGGAACCAGTGCATTACGCCATAGTGTTAAATGATTTTTCTGCATGTTTTATATATTTTTATTCACTATTATTTACAATCTGTTCGTCTTCCTGATAGTTTCGGTCGGACATCTTTCCAAGATATTTCCAGTAGTGGGTCGCAGGAACACCTACTCCAGGACGTTTTGTTGTCAAATTATTGAGAGTAAATTGCTCCCCTTTTTTTATCTTACATGCGGCGACCAAACTCCGGCGCACAATTAGCACATTCTTTTTTTCAACCGGTGCAGGATATTTTACCCCCTTACCCAGTGATTGCTCAACTTCTCGAATTGATCGCACCATGGTACAAAGCTCATCAGGATCTAATGAGGCAGTATGGTCAGGCCCCTCTAGATTTTTATCTAACGTAAAGTGTTTTTCAATAATTGCTGCGCCACGTGCAACGGCTGCGATTGGAACTGCAATTCCAAGAGTATGGTCTGACAACCCTACAGGTAAACCGAATGCTTCTCGCATTGTATCCATCACCCGGAGGTTTACATCCTCAAAGTCAGAAGGATATTCGGTAGTGCAATGAAGTAAACTAACGCGCCTACAAAGAGCATCCTGACCTTCTGAAGAGCTAAACGATTCCATGAATATGTTCGAGTCCTCACTTGGTGTATTTTTATTAATAAAGCCATAGGCTATAACTCCGAGTGCAGCTTCAACTTCACCCAACGTACTCATGCCAGATGAAAGGATCAGCTCCTTACCTGAATGAGCTGCAGATAAAAGCATAGGGAAATTTGTAATTTCGCCAGAACCAATTTTTATCTTCTCTAATTTCAAATTACCGACAAGAAATTGCAGACTCTGCATGTCAAAAGGTGATGAAAGAAATTCAATCCCTTGTTCTTTGCAATGATGCACAAGTGAGTAGTGTGCGTCATTATTCAACTCAAGTTTTTGGGCCATTTCAAGCATCGACTCAACATCACCTGTACTCCTCACCTGGTAATCTGCTTTTGGTGTTTTTTGGCCAATAACCTGCTTCGCATTAAATGTTTGAAACTTAATGATATCGGCACCTGCTTCTGCCGCCACATCAATCATCTTAAGGGCGCGATCAAGAGAGCCGTTATGGTTAACCCCTGCCTCTGCAATAATAATAGTTTTTTTATGAATATCTTTTTGAATCATTTCTCACCTATGTATGAAAATAAATAAAAATAACACCATGAACACAGCCTATTTCAGGCCAATAATTTTTAATGCCTTCATATAGCTCTATATACAACAAAACTAAAAATTAAATTCTGAGGAATTCAATTTAGGAGGGCACTGATTCAGTCAGGCGATAGAATTGAAAATAATTCTTAGGTTTAGGCCCGTATTTGATTTCCCATTGTTGCCCCAATTTTTCATATTGCAATTGATCATGACAAAGAGAGCCAAGTGCAAAGCTTGCCCGTTCTGGACTTAAAGATTTCTTAAAACGAAATAGGTGATCTTTTTCATCATTACTGAGTCCTCCACCCATGTGTAAAATGGTTTTCCCTCGTTTTGCACCATCCAATGCAATACCGTGGTAGAGTAAATTTGTCATGCCCGAGGTTTGTATATTTCGTTTATACCCCATTAAATGACTATGGAGATATAGCTTACCCTCAAGAACTAGGGCTGCGGCCGTTATTTCACCTGAAAGCTTTACAACACCTAGCCATGCCCTCGAGCCAAATCCTTCTATAAGAGACTTGAAATAATCTTCTCCAAAGCGAATATCATCAGCTGCCTGAAGGAAGTCTTGTGTCTCCTGATAAAGGGGGAAAAACCAGGAAAGCTCACTTTCAGCAGGAAGAGCTTCAAAAGTAAAACCAACGCGTTCAGCCTTATTAAGCATTTGACGATGGCGTGAATAATAAGAAGTACCATAAAGATCTTCAGGATACCGCTCCAATGGAATGGGTATTGTGATACGATCCAAAAAGGTATTCATTAACTGAGGAGCCCAGCACACATTGTCAAGTAGTGGATGAAATCGTACAAATTCGGAAACTACCCCTTCTGCCAAGCACCAATCAGCAAAATTACTCCAAACTTCATGCAAAAAATTGGAATCTTCTCCTGCTTCGTTTACTACAGGACCACCATAACCATAAGGGGTTTGGATATCCTGTAACACCTTAGAATTTGATGCATTCTCGGTCGAATAAATGGTTGATTTAAGGAACGGGTATATCAAAATAGCATTGTTATTTTTGTAAACTGCACAATACGCTTTTATATCTTCTGAGTGCTCGTAGGCTTGTAGATATTCAGGATAAAAATAAACATCTTGACGTTCATTAGGTAGCTGTTCAATTGCAGCTAGCCACTGTTCTCGCTCTTTTTCATCCCCTGCCCGTAATAAATTGAATTCCATATATTTATTTCTCAATTGTAGGAAGCGGTTTTTGGCCAGTGATCACGAAATGGCCATACTGATCTTTTCCATTATTCACGGTTCGAATTATTCTCTCCATATTGATTTCTTTATATTCAGACATGAGTTCAGAAACCTCCACTTCTGTAAAAAAATGTACCAAAAGATCTTTTTGAATTGGTCCTGATTTAAAATTCGTATATGTGTTTTCTTCAAGTTTCTCCGCATCTTGCCATCCTGAGGTCAAAGTATTAATCATGATTCCACAGAAACTCCCGCCTGGCTTTAAAAGAGCCATGATTTGTCTATGAATATTTTGGATATCTAGCATGGCGTTATGCTGAATAGCACTCGAGTCAATAATTGCATCGAAATATTCCTCTGGATAATCAAGATGGGTAAAATCTCCGACTGTAAGATTTGCTGTAAGTCCATCCCGATCAAGCAGTGCCTTGGCTTGTTTTATACCCGATTCACTTCCATCTATGCCGAAAGTGTCGAAACCCTCGCGCGCCAAAAACCATGTATGGGCTCCGCCACCGCAGCCAAGATCGAGTATGCGAATTTTTCCACGGTCTTCTGTATTCTTGAATCTTGTTGCTACATACCGAATAATGTCTTCGGAAGGGTATTTCCCCCAGTTTTGTGATTTAAATATCTGCTCCCAATTTTGATCAAATGCCATAATATAGGCCTCCGTGTTGATTACGCATCACAGCGTAAAATTGTATTAAAATCAAATCAATATTTCCTTTAACAGCATAAAAGATTCAGCCGCATTCTGTCCGCAAGCCACCCCCCTCACTCGCGCAAGCGATCTCAGTGCTTCTTCACTCCGAGGAAATGGAAATTCCCCCATTTCCTCTGTATACATCATTGCTATTTCAACTTTTCTATCGATATAAGGCGCTATATTTACAAAATAATTCGGAGTAAATTTTTGACCTTCTGGATTTAATCCAAAATCTGTTTCTGACAACGTTTCATAGCATAGTACTTGTCGAATCGACGGATACCGAAACCACTTTGTACAAGACATCATTGCATCAAATACAACAGTATGATCAGTGTGTACGTCGCCTCGAAAAGGTGCGTAAATAATATCTGGCATAACCTCATTCACTACCACTCCAATAGCTGCAACCAATTCTGACATTGGCAATATGTCCAGCCTTGCTGGTGAAAACCCTAGTTTATGGGTTTTAGTAAACCCGTATGCTGTAGCTATTTTATTAATTTGGTCTTGCTGAAAGGTAATTACTTCATCTGAATATCCGCCATCTGTAGATGCGTCCGTCACTATAAGCCAGTGCAGTGTGTCACCTTCATTAGCATGACGAAGAAGAGTTCCACCACAACCAAGGGTTTCGTCATCTGGATGAGGCGCGATCACCATAACTTTCATAAATAATTACCCGCAATTGGATTGAAAAATGGATCTGTCTTTAGAAGGTTAATTGCATCTTTGCCACACTTTATAAGAGGCGTTTGGCCTATTGACGGTAAAACCTTTCCGGGTTCAATATTTTCTTGAACATCAGTAAATACAGAAGTTTTCCAGACTTTGATTTCTTTTCCATCGATAATAAAATGAGCGCCTATATAAGGCTTTGTTAGACCTCGTACTAAGTTATGAATTGTGTGTGCAGACATACGCCAGTCGATATTACCATCTGCGATGCCTCGCTTACGCCACGTATTTGCAAGCCTTTCATCCTGTTTGACACGCTGAATTGTTCTTTCTGTGAGCTGAGGAACAAATTCGTCAATTTGCTCTAATGCTGTTAACGTCACTTTCTCATACAAGGTACGCGCATCATCATTATCGTTAATGATAATTTTACGCTGCGAGATTACATCCCCACTGTCTGCACCGGAATCCATGAAAAAGAATGAAGAGCCTATTTCCTTAAGCCCTAGAACCAATGACCAGATAAGCGGGTGTCGACCACGATTTTCTGGCAGTGACGCAGGGTGAAAGCCAATAATACCCAGAGGTGCCAATGATAGTAATTCTTTTTTAAGCAATCTTGACCAGCCAAAGCAAAAAACAATATCTGGAGTTTTGTCTCGAATCCAATCCAAGGTTATTGATGAATTAATGTCATCAGCGTAAAGACAAGGAATTCCATGTGATTTACTAACAGAACACAGATCAACATGATCAGCATTGATTTTAGATTTTTCTAATGTGCAAACACCTACAATATTGACATTCATTTTCAACAAGTGCTCAAGAACTCTCAAGGAAAATTCAACTGTTCCAATAAACATTATACGCATTAGCATTCTCGATTATAAAAACATTTTTTCAGTATACCATCAAGTGAAACTGACTTAAGGGCTGCAATGATTTTTTTGGTTGCACCACCCTCACCATAGGGGTTGCGAGCTTGGCTTAACTTCTTTTGAAAATCGGAAGAGTAAAGCTCTTGTAGGGCGGTAGTAATGGCTAGTGATGTTGGTTCACAATTTATAACACTTGCTGCCTGTAAGCGTCCTCGTTGTCGATCACCAATATTAATTGTTCCTTTCTTAAAGCTAGGAACCTCTGCCAAGCCACTAGATGAATTACCCACAACACCATCGACCTGTGCAATACACGACAAGTAGCGCAATTGACCAAGAGATGTGTAAGCACACGCATTGGCGTGTTGCTTGACGAATTCCTCCACCAACTTGATCAGTGCCCTGCCATCGGTATCAGAGTTCGGCATAGTGAAAATAAGTCCGGTATCCTTTAACTCTGCAAGAGCTGTTAGAATCACCACCATCTGCTCTATTGCACTCCCCTTCTCGAGCGTCACCGGATGAAACGTAATTAGCAAATTTTTCTGTTTGAATTTGAAATTTATCGATGCCTCTAATTCTGTACGGTCAAGAAGCTTTAAGCGGCTAATGTTATCGATACCCAGCCCTCCTACCAAGATAACGCGTTCAGGCTGCTCACCCAATTGAATGACACGTTGACGATATTCTTCTGCACCCACAAAATGTAGATGAGACATTTTAGTGATTGAATGCCGAATAGCCTCATCAATCAAGCCTTCCGTTGATTCGCCACCATATAAATGTGCCACTGGTATGCGGGCAACCATGGCTACAGACACTGCTGCAAAAATTTCAAATCGATCTCCAAGTACTACAATTAGATCAGGACTCAATTCACTCAATGCATCGGCAAAACCGATCATACCCAACCCCATTGATTTACCGATTCCTACAGGTGTATCTGAGCTAGTCAACATCTCTATCTTACGAGTTATCTGAAAGCCGTCTTGCTCTATCTCACGATATGTTAATCCGAATTCAGGCGACAAGTGCATACCTGTTACAATTATCTGAAGCTCTATATCAGCATCATCCTTGATGTCTTGCATAACCCAACGTAGCGAACCATATTCAGCGCGTGTACCTGTAATTATGCAAATTTTTCGTTTATTTGCCATCGATGTTATCCCCTAATTTAACGCTACTTGGTAAGTTGATAATACTTGCAGACAACCTCTCTGCCATTGGTAGTGGGGCACGAGGGCAATTCATGAATGGCGTTAACTCGTGCAACAGAATCCAGGCGGGGCGAGTCATGAAGCCAGCATCATTGGTCGCTTTTAATAAAGAATCTCGTTGGTTGATATTATCCCTATCAAGCACAAGCGTCTGTAGCCAATAGTTACTTTTACTTTCTTTTGGCTCGGCAATCAGCTTAAGCCCCTCTACCGGCGAAAATACCTCTTTGTAACGCTCAAACAACTTTCTTTTAGCAATAAGAATTGCGGGCATCTGCTCCAACTGCGCACAACCTAAAGCCGCATTCAGATTTGGCATTCGATAATTATAGCCAATTTCATTATGTCGATACTCCCATGCATGTGGCATCTTAGCTGTAGTAGTTATATGCTTTGCATGGCGCGCTAGCTCTGTATCATTGGTTAAAATTGCACCACCACCACCCGTAGTAATGGTCTTGTTACCATTAAAACTCAAGATACCCATTTGCCCAAAAGTACCAGTATGCCGCCCATGATAATAACTTCCCAAGGACTCAGCCGCGTCTTCAACTAGAGCAAGATTAAAATCATGAGCCAATGACAGTAAACTATCCAGATCAACTGGGTGTCCAAAGGTGTGCATCGGCACCAGTGCTCGAATCACTTGCCCTGTTGTTAGGTTGATACATTGTCCTGCACGCTGCTCTGTATGATTTATAAGGTAATCACGCAGTTTTTCCGCATCAATGCCCAAAGTGCTTCCCTCACTATCAACAAAATGTGGTGTGGCGCAACAATAAGTCACCGCATTGGCCGTCGCAACAAAGGTCAAAGCAGGAATCAACACTTCATCATTAGCCTTTACACCAGCAAGCTTCAACGCTATATGTAAAGCAGATGTCCCGTTTACAACTGCAATTGCATGCTTAGCACCAGTATAGGTCACTAGATCAGACTCAAAGCGATCTACAAACTTTCCCACAGAAGAAACGAAAGTCGAATCAAGACACTCCTTGACATATAGCCACTCGTTACCAGTAAAACTGGGCTCATGAAGAACTTCTGGACCCTCTCCTACAATGGTATGTAGAGCTGTAATGACTTGTTCATTCAGATTGGTAGGATTATTTATAGTACTCATATGTTATAAATTTTGGACTTATATCCGCGAAGATTTTCAGCTTCTGCAAACCATTCAGCAGTTTCTGCAAGGCCACGCTTAAATCCTTCACGACCAGCGTAGCTAGGCTGCCAACCAAAAATCTGTTTCGCTTTGCTGTTATCTGCCCATAAACGCTCGACCTCTGAATTTTTAGGCCGCAAGCGAGTTTCATCAGTAATAATTTCAATTTCAGTATTCATTGCTTCTGCAATCAGTTGGGCGGTATCGCCAATGGAAATTTCGAAATTACTACCAAAGTTAACCACTTCACCCTGGCCCTTATTTGAATTCATCGCAGCAATAAAGCCTCCAACCGTATCCTTAACAAAATTAAAATCACGCGTGGGTGATATCGCCCCCAGTTTAATCTGTCTTTCTCCATTAGCAATTTGGGTTATGATTGTTGGAATCACAGCACGTGCAGACTGACGTGGTCCATAGGTATTAAAAGGTCTAACAATGACAACAGGTAAATCAAAGGAAGCATAAAAGGAGTATGCTAGTTGATCTGCAGCAATTTTAGTCGCCGAATAAGGCGACTGACCTTGCAAAGGATGCTCTTCGGTAATCGGTACGAAACGCGCTGTTCCATAGGTTTCACTGGTTGAAGTATGAACTATTCTTTGAACACCAAGTTCACGCGCTGCTTGTAGAACGTTCAATGTACCCTTTATATTAGTATCAACATAAGTATCTGGCGAGTGGTATGAATATGGAATTGCTATAAGCGCAGCTAGATGTAACACTATATCACATCCTTTCATTGCCTCTTTGACCCCATGTGGATCACGTATATCACCAGAAAATACTTCAAACTGCCCTTTGACATCTTCTTCACATTGATCAAGCCACCCCCAGGAATTAAAAGAGTTATAGAGTACGAAGGCGCGAACTTTATAACCCTGACGAACTAGAGTTTCAGTAAGATGAGAGCCAATAAAGCCATCTGCACCAGTAATAAGAATGGTAGATTTTGTATTTTTTTGATTCATAAGTTTACACCGTTTGATTAACTATTTCTTGATAAGTGCCAGTACGTTTAATCACGCCATTACCCAATTCAACTATTTGAGTACAGTTTTTTAAAGTAGTGATACGGTGGGCAATAATGAGAATGGTCAAGTTCTCACTAAGATTTTCGATGGCTTGCATGACAGCCTGTTCAGTTTCAACATCTAGTGCGCTAGTAGCCTCATCAAAGACAATAACATCAGCCCTTTTATAGAGAGCTCGAGCGATTCCAATACGCTGGCACTGTCCACCAGATAACCGAACGCCTCGCTCACCAACTATCGTTTCATATTGCTCTGACCAAGTATCAATAATGCTAGAAATTTGTGCCTGACTAGCTGCATGCCTTACACGCTGATGATCGATCTGTTCTTTTGGCACGCCAAAAGCAATGTTTTCTTCAATACTGCTATCTGCCAGATAGATTGCCTGAGGTACATGCGCAATATGCATCTGCCACGCACGATGATTGCCTGTATCAATCAATTTTCCATCAACCTCAAAGGTCCCTCCACTAGGTTGCAACAACCCCATAACTATATCAATCAACGTACTCTTCCCGCTACCCGTTGTACCTATGAAACCAACACGACTACCCTTTGAAATATTTAAATTAAGATTTTTTAATACCCAGGGTGACCTCTTACTATAACGAAACGATAATTGATTTAAGCTTATTTTATCTTTAAAAGGCAGTAAACTATTAACTGGCTGTTCTGCGTAATCAGGGAGTTCCTGTTCAAGTAATACCAACGTATCTTGCAGAGAAACTCGCCCTCCTTGTATCGATGACCAAGCTGCATATGCTTGTTGTAATACAGGCAATAATCGCTGCGCTCCTAGCGCCAAGGCACCAAGAATGGGAATCGCTTTAGTAATACCATCCTCTTGTTGAGCAAGTGTATATGCCAAGATGGCAATTAGTAACATGCCCAATGCCTCCATTATAAAACGAGGACTTTGGCCGATAAAAGTATTATTACCCTGCGCTCTTCGTAATGCATAATCGGCATTACGATAAATCCGACAATAAGCCTCCTGACTTCCATCTATCAGGACATCTCGTATGCCACCCAAGCCTTCCTGTAAAGATTTAACAACTTGTGTTGATTCTAGGGCAATACGTTGACTATCTTTTAATAACTGATTTCGAGTTAGCCATATGATGAATATATAAATCGAACCGAACCCAGCAAAAGCTACCGAAGCAATAAGCGGATCAATCGTAAATAAAGCTACCATGATTAAGCTCAACATAATAAATGAGCTAATAATCGTTAATGTCGGCATAATAACACTAGAAATAACGCCATTAGCTTTACTCAAAATACCGCTTATTACCTCACTGCTATTACGATTTGCATGAACGTCATAAGGCTGATAGAGTGTACGACGATATATAATTATACTAAGATCAGCCCCTGTAGCATAGGATATTCGAGTAATAATCCAAAGCACTAGTAAACGCATCAAACCTGCTACGATTGCAGCAACACCAAATGAAATGGCTAGCGGCATTAAGAGTTGTGTAGGCTCTGTAAACCCAAAGATATCTATCAAAGGCTGGGCGGCAGCATGCTCAAATACCTTATCAGGTGCTGTCAAAATTCCTAAAAAAGGAATGACGGCTCCAATACTAACCACTTCAGCAAATGAAGCAAGTATTACCAAAAAAAGTAAAAAACCAAACTGTTTACGTCGTCGTCGATTAATGTGACGCCATAGGCTGCTTAATAACTGAAGGATATTTTGGGTTTTATTCACGTCTATATTTTTTCCAAGTCTTTTGATAAAATTTTAATATCATCTGTAAATAATAGCCGCTTTCTACCAATTAATTTAAGCATTTTGTTCATTTTTTTAATCACCATTAAATAAGTCTCTCGTATAAACCTTGTCTTTTACATCGTTTAGCTCTTCTACCATTCTATTGGCAACGATCACATCACTTATTTGCTTGAACTCTTCTAAAGTGTTAATCACTTTAGAATGAAAAAACTCATTCTCGCCTTGTTCACTAAGAACAGGTTCGTATATAACTACTTCAATGCCCTTGGCTTTAATACGCTTCATAATACCTTGAATACTTGACGCTCTAAAGTTATCGCTTCCCGTCTTCATGATAAGCCTATGTACACCAACAACCTTTGGTTGTTTGGCAATGATAGAATCTGCAATAAAGTCTTTACGCATGGCATTAGCATCAACAATAGCACTGATTAAGGCATTAGGCACATCTGCATAATTAGCTTTAAGTTGCTTAGTATCTTTTGGTAAGCAGTAACCACCATAGCCAAATGATGGATTGTTGTAATGATTTCCAATTCTTGGATCAAGACCTACACCCTCAATGATTTGTTTAGAGTCTAGGTTGTGCGCTTCTGCGTATGAATCAAGTTCATTAAAGTAAGACACCCTCATGGCAAGATAAAGTGAGACCCAATTTTAGGACAGCTACTTAAGACAATTTTTTATGTATAATTCACACTTAAAAAGGAGCATAAAAAATGGCAGAAAAACGCAAAA
>Ga0233440_1002404_pt1 | contig 15414 bp, 18 predicted proteins | sample SI_123_September_5_FD_182791 | JGI IMG/M metagenome (GOLD analysis project Ga0233440, IMG submission 182791) | Seawater microbial communities from Saanich Inlet, British Columbia, Canada - SI_123_September2016_120_MG | ecosystem: Environmental > Aquatic > Marine > Inlet | place: Canada: British... | reverse complement strand
AGCTAAAACGGAAGCTGCATTAATAGAACTGTTGCCACAAAATTTTAAAACATCAGATCTGAATGGGTAGGGGTAATATCTGGATTACCCAGACGGTTACGCATAGAAGAGGGCTTCATCCCTCGAGTACTCTTGATTGTTCCTCAGTTTAGTGATGAGTTTATCATTGGATAAATAAGGAAAAAGAGAAACCCAAACAGATGAACCGAATGCTGATGATGGGTTGTATTCAGTTGATCCTCCAGTTATGCCACCCCTGATTGAGGTGTGTATAGGTATAGACATATATTCGACGCTTGCAACTAGTTGGTTGGTTAATACTATTTCGGCCTGTATGCCAAGTTTTGCCATTAGACTCCAGTAAGCATATTCGTTATAAGGGAGGTCAGGTAGTGTTGCTGCCTGCCCTATAACAGGGTATCCATCGTCCAGTTTTGCATCTAGCCAGTGAGAAAGGCGAAATTTGAATGTCTCTACTACAGCATTTGAAAACTCTTCCAGGGTATCTTCTTTTAATGGTCTAACAAGGTATGGGCGAGCAAATTCGATCTGCTTAGATAGAGGGTCTTTTTGTTTTTTAATTTGTTTTACAAGATTCTTTTTAATGCCATCCCAGTAAACACCTTTAGTTCGAAAACTTCCAATGATGTTATCAAAGTTGGCAGGTTTTTTATTGCTTAAATCTGTAAAAACTTTATCGATATTTATAACCTGGATATTGTCAGGTTTATTCATAGTCACACCAAAGTGTTCTTTAACCTGGCTGGCAGATGCCTGAAATATTTTCCATAAATCATCGATTTCAACTTTTGGAAACCGTGGATTTTCAATATAGATTATTCGTGGGGTTATTGTATTATTTTTAATTTCTGGAAGTTTTACTGAGTGTTTATCTGCTTTCGGGGAATATGCAAAATAACTAATGCCTAATATAAATATCAATAGAGAAAAAAATATTTTAAGAGATAATTTTTTATTCATTTTTTTGCAGAGTAATTTTAATGTGTGTATATATTTCGGAAACAATCTTAAACTTATTCAAGGTATTGAAATCTCAATGATTCCGATAACCAGAAATCATCAATCTGGTAAATTTAGCTAGCCTGACTTTTAACTACTGGACCTGGAGCTTATTGGCTACTGGTATTGCAATCAGCTTTCTGGACTACGCTGTTCCGGCAAAATTTTATTGGCGAAATAATGATCCGCATCATCTATATCCACGGGTTTTTCTTCAATATCGACCAGTGGTAATTCATAATCACTCCAACCTCGTAGCCCGGTCTGCAAAGATATTACGTTTTCATAGCCCATTTGTTGCAGAGTGTAGGCTGCCAGTGTAGTCCGGTTCCCAGAGCGGCAAGCCAAAATGACAGGTCTGTCTCTTGCTTCTACCAGTTCCGGCTCCGTTTCTTCAAAATCCCATTCACAGGCATTTTCCAGAATACCACGAGGAACATTCAGGGAATCAGCAATGTGCATGGTGTCGTATTCATGGTTTTCCCTGATATCGACAATAAGTGTGTCCGAATGTGACTCAAGGTACTCTTCAGCATCCCATGGCATCATTTCGGTGATAAGAGGTGCTATTTCAGCTGCGATCTGAGCAAATGTTTTCATTGGTATTTAGACTGGTCATTAAATAGATGTAAGGTTATCTCATCATTCGTCCAGACTCAAATCTGTACAGTTCATTTGTTGAGTTGTATCAAGTTTATTCTGGTTGGTGGTTAGTCGGGTCCTGACTCTCAGATGAAGGGTGAGTTTCAGGTGAGGGAGTCTGTTTGACGGTTGACAGGGTTTCATATCCAGCAGCGCTTATAACGATTAAACCACCTGCTACAGTTTTCCAGTCAGGTAGTTCTGCCAGAAAGACTGCGGCAAATAGAGTTCCATACACAACTTGCATGCAACCGATGAGTCCTACTGTTTTGGCTTTCAGGTGTAATAAGCTGTTGGCAAATAAGGTGTGTGGCAGTGCGGTAAAAAAAACACCGAGTAATATAAGCATTAGCCATTGTTGCTGACTGACTTCGGTAATAATGTCAGCTGAAAAAGGAAGTAATAATAAAATGACAAACAGTCCCTGATACAGTAAAGCATGTCTGGCTGGATAGGCTTTAAAGTGACGCCGATGAATGATATTTCGCAAGGAAAACAAAAATGCTGATAGCACACCCCATAAAATTCCCTGTGTTGTATTGTTGTCGATTGATAACTCTGGTACTAATAAATAAATGCCAAATAACACTGCAATAGCACTGATAATATCTTTGATATGTGGTTGTTCTCCATGAAACAGAGGTTCCAGAAAAACAGTAATAACGGGGTAGGAATAGAGTGAAATAATGCCTATGGCTACGGATGATACCTGCATTGAATGAAAATAAGTCACCCAGTGAGTAGCAAGAAAAAATCCAAGTAACAGGGCGATGAAATAATCATTTGTTCGTTTAAGGAGCAGGGATTCCTTTAAAAATTTAATAAAAATGGCGATTGCCAAAACTGCAAAGATACTGCGTAAGAATGTTATTTCAATAGCACTTAAACTAATCAGTTTTGAAAACAGGGCTGTCAGACCAAAAATTAAAACGGAGGTATGAACCGACAGTAGACCTTCTCGATGGCTATTCATGAATATAATGGAATCTGTTATTTAGAGGAGATATGAGTTCATGAATTGATCAGATTTGCCTTAGTTTCAGTCCTGACTAATTAGCATGTATCAGGAGACTGAGTCATTATAAATCAATAAATATGCAAAAGCTTGTATCCACGGTAATATCACTGAATGATAAAAATTTTACTGCTAATAGCAATATTGCTATCAATTTCAGGCTGTGCGACATACCAGCCCAGTGATACTAATAATATTTGTAATATATTTATGGGAGAAACAGATTGGTATGAAGATGCGGTAGATGCACAAAAAAAATGGAAAACACCTATACCGGGGATGATGGCATTCATGCATCAGGAATCCCGATTTTTCGCCAATGCTCAACCGGATAGAGACTGGTTTTTATGGATCATTCCTTTACCCAGAAAATCATCTGCCTATGGTTATGCTCAAGCTCAGGATCCGGCCTGGGATGAATATACTGCTGATGGACATGCCTTTGATGTAAGAGATGATTTTGGCGACGCCATTAATTTTATTGGATGGTATATGAATGGTTCTTCACGTACTTTAGGTATAAAAAAATCCGATATCTATTCTCAATATTTAGCTTACCACGAAGGACGAGGTGGGTTTAAGCGTAAAACATATAATAAAAAACCCTGGCTTAAAAAAGTAGCTGGAAAGGTAAAAAGGCAATCTCAGCGATATCAGCGACAACTTAAAACTTGTAAAGCCAAGTTGGATGATGCTATTGATGGCTGGTTTTAATTAATTAAATTTTCTAAAAGTTGCTGTATCTCTCCAGCCGCTTTTCCATTGGGTTCAAACTCTGAAACCCCCTTGCCATGACTCAATGCTTCAGCCAGGGCTTCAAGTCTGGAAATTTTTACAGTAGAAACTGGTAAATTATTTTCCCACAACATGTGATCAATACTTTCAACTTCTTCGCCTGTGCAAGTGTTAAGCAGTAGTGAATAATTTTGCTTAATTGAATCGATATATTTTGACAGGGATTGAAGCTCTGGAAATCTGGGTGAAATGGGTATTAATGCTTGATCTACTTCGACAAGCGCATCAAGAACGTCATCACTAAAATAAGGAGGGAAATCCAGTATCAGTAAATCAAACCCCTCATTTTCTGCCTGTTTACATAAAGCCTGAACGTCAGATAATTGCGCAGTGATTGTCAACGGTTTTTCCTGATCTCTGACACTAGCCCATTCTGAAGTTGTACTGGAAATACTGTCGAGGTCTACCAGTAGTGTTTCAAGGCCCTGCTGTTCTGCGGCAACGGATAGATGTATCGACAGGGTCGATTTACCGGTGCCACCTTTGTGAGAGATAAATGCTAAGATTTTCATATTCTTTTTAAGACAGTTAATTAGAGTTTTAGCTATATTTTTAAGAGCTGAATTAATATATAGCGGTAATTTCGTAGTGATTTATTTTACCGGCAAGTTCGATTTCTATTTCATCATCAACATAACAGCCGGTTAACTTTTTACCTAATGGTGCAGAAAGAGTAATAATAGTAATTTTCATATCACAAAAATTTATTTTGAGCCCGCCTGAAACCGGCGCTAAAAATAAAATTTGTTGTGATCCGGTATCATCCATTAAAAAAATTAAAGCGCCTAATGAGATGGGAGATTGTCGAGTAAAATGACTGACTTTCAATTCTGAAAAAGCTGTTAAGTTGGCTTCACATTCAGCAACCCTTTTAGCCTGGCCCTGAGCCAGATAAGATGCTTCCAGCCCCAGAGTGTCATACTTGTTATCAGCTATATTTTCTTCATGTGTAGCTGTTTTATAAGCTTGCATGGCCGCTTCTATGGCATGCTGGTGAAGAGTGCTCAATTCGGCCAGTATTTTTTTATGTAATAACTCTTTATCCATGATTTGTATAATGAAATGACATTAATTATAGGGGGGAACAGTAACTATACACTACAGTTAGTTGTTCAGCCTGTCGGGTGACAGGCTAATCATCTGAAATGAAATATCCAGTGATTCGCGTGGTAAGGTGGTGGATACAAGATGGCCATTACACAGCAAATTCCGGCAGCACTGTTTCACTTGTCTCTCTATCCTGAAAAGCTCGCCATTACTCGAACATTGAATATATATTGTTTGAATCATAGCGAGTTATAATAACAACCCCGGTTTGTAAACTTGCAAATTTCTCTATCGAACCACTCTGTACCCTTTTTAACTGAATTCTGTTTGGTCGCCCACTAAAGTAAAGATACAGATCAAATGCTCGGTCACCAAATTCTTCACGAATACCACTTGTTAAATCACCGGAAATATTTGATTTTTTTATATACTCAGGGCTATCTATCCAACCCTCGCTTCTGGCTTGCTGACGTAATTCGAGCATACTGAAGCTATTTTGCTTTACACGATCCATTACCTGGTTGATGATATGTTGAGATACGCCTGACTTGAGCAATTGTTTGTTTTAATCTGATTGTGATCCAGTTGGCTTGCAGCAAGCCCGTGACTAAGGCAAGTATTCATCAAAATGATGATTCATTGAATCTTCTAACACCTGGCTATAGATTTTCTGTTAAACGTTTATCAATTAAGGTGGCAACGTATGTAAATGTGAGTATGCCTATGATATCTGCTGATAAATCTACTAAATCAAAGCTCCTGCCTGGAATAAATGCCTGACTCATTTCCTCACCAAGTACAAATATTACAACTATTGCTGCGCCAAAATATATACGTAAAGAACCCGTTGAAAATGACCGGAATCGTGTAGCCACAATAACAAATAGTGTCAGTATTTCGAATAAACATAAATGTCCCAATTTATCGCCATAAGGGAATGATCTTACGAAATCAAAAAATATACTGTTACTGCCCGAGTTGGCTAAATAGATAACCCATAGGATAAAACTAAAAAAGCAAATGGCAGCAACTGCAGCTAGTTTATACATGATTCTCTACGTAACTCCGTTAAATTTCAGGCTTTAGTCTGATAAGATCCAGTTGATTCTAATCGGTTCTATTGTCATTTTCTGTGGCAATAAAACTTGTGGGTATGGCTATCTGATCCCCAACTTTAAACCAGTCTACTTTACGTGTAATAATCATCACTACTGTTAAAACACTGAATATGAGTATGCTTCCCATCAGCAGGGCATTATCTTCAGACTTAAGAATCATGTACAACATTCCATATAGAGTAAATAGCATCAACGATACAAGCATTGCACGTTTGTAACTTTTCAACACACTTGAAAGGTAATAACCGATTATTATGACACTGCTCAAAGTGGCAATAATATAGGCATACAAAAAAGAGATGTGCTCTGTAAGAGAAATAAGAACCAGGTAATAAATAGTTAAAGCTGAGCCTACTAAAAAATAATGCATAGGGTGCAATTGTAATGATTTCATCACCTCGAAAAGAAAAAATATTGCAAAGGTCAGGCTAATTAATAGAGCAGCATATTTCACTGATCGTTCTGTCTGGTGGTAAATATCAACTGGCTGATGCAGTGTTACGCCAAATTTGTTTTTCATCAATCCACTGCACTTAGAAATTTTGCATCCGTCAATCAATGCTTCTACTCCGCTAGATAATGAAGATATTTTCCACACAGCATTAAAGCCAGAGTTAGATATGTTGTGCTCTGAGGGTAAATAGGAACCAATAAAGCTTGGATGCGGCCATGAAGAGCTTAGGTTAACCTGGGTATTCTTTGCTGTGGGTAAAAACTGCAAACTTTCCATTCCACGTAGTGAAATCTGGAAACTGAAATTATAAAAATCGACTTCTGTTTCCTGAAGTTGATTCACCAGTGCATGAATACCATCACCTTTTAAATCCATAGCGGAACCCGCAATAAAGCTTAATTCATCATTATTCCAGATCAATACCGGTTGGTTTTCAATACCTCGCATATCACTAATGACCATAGATATTCGAACCTTCTGCCAATCAATTTTAATATTATCCTTTTTTTTCAGTGACACAATTTTCTTATTACTGAACAACCCTCCAATAGAAAAATCTGTGTTATAGACGGGAATTGAATAAATACCCCGACTTCGTACTTCCGTCTGCATAGCACCCTTAATTTTAAGATCATCAGGAAGAATCAATAACTCTCTAGAAAACTTTTGCTCATATTCATGGTATGCTTTTTGATTAACATCCCATTTTTTATTGATGATGGTTTCCATGTATGGAACCACAAGTATGGGTCCAAAAATCTCCTGACTTCCTGTCCAACTGGCAGCAATATCCTGCTTCACCTGATCACGGTAATCACCCCGTTCAGAGATAATGGAAGAAATTTTTCCGAGAGGAAATAACAGAAAAATGATAAGCAAACCTATAACAGAGGTTTTTATCAGTAATGTTTTGTTCATGGCACTCACTCCTTCTAATTTGAAGTAATGAGTCTAATTCTCCAATATGTTTTTTATATGTGGATTGTATGTGATATTTGTGTGAATTAGTCTTTCTGGGTGTTAGGCAGTTGGATTGTCACAATAACACCTTCATTTGAGTGATTTGAAATATTAATGGTTCCATGGTGGAGCTGGATAACTTCCTGTACAAAACTCAATCCCAAACCACTGCTTTTCGGTGAACCATCTGGTCGTTGAAGAGAATAGAATCGTTCAAAAATCCTTTCCAGAGCATAGTCAGGAATGCCGGGGCCATGATCGCGTATTGAAAGCTCACAGTTGGTCTCATTTAATTTTGCATTAAATACAATTACACCTTCAGAGGGGCTGAATTGTATAGCATTATCCAACAGGTTATTTATTGCCTGCTGTAATAAAAAATGCTCTCCTTCTATGACTAAGTTGCTATCAATTTCATTAATTATGGTTAAGTTGTTAAATGTAATTAATGGAATTTTTTCATTGATCAAACTATCAACAAGATCATACAGGCAAACTGACTCTATTTGCAGCAAAGACTGTTGCTTCTCCAGTGCTGCAAGGTTAAGAAGATATTCAATCACCTGTTCCAAACGCTCACTCTGATTCTGGATATTATTAAGAAACTGTTTTTGATGCTCAATTGGCATTGGCTCACCGAGTAACTCAGCCGCTCCTTTTATGGCCGCTAACGGGCTTTTCAATTCGTGCGTTAGGGTATGTAAGTACTTTTCAACATAATGTTTACCTTCTAATTCGACTCTCATATTTTCAATTGAGTCAGCCAACTGAGCTAATTCGCGTTCCCTCAATATTGGTTTTTCTACACGCTCACCAGCACTGACCTGTTGAGCATATCGTGTCAAATGACGAATAGAGTAAGTCAGCCAGTATATTAACAGAAGCCCGACAGCCATGGATACCAATAGGATCCATATTCCCTTACTCTGGATATTGCTAAGAGTTGCATCAATAAAGGGCTGGATGGTGATGCTGGGTTTACTGACAGTCAGTACACCGATAATTTTATCATTGTTATAAATTGGTGCAGCAATATACATAATACTGCTCAATTCATCATTTGGATTTTCCCGGGTAGTTCTTGCACCATACTTGCCCTGTAAAGTCAGGTAAACATCATTCCAGCGTGAATAATCCTGGCCTAAATCTTTTCCTCTTGAATCATAAATAACCTTGCCCAGAGCATCGGTAATATAGACATTGATAGAGGGATTCTGTTTTTTTAATGTCCAGATCACTGCACTGAATTTGCGTTGTGAAAATGACTCCATGTGCTTGGCGAAATTTCCATGCTGGATTTCTCCTTTAGAAAGCTCATCTCTCACAATTTCAGATAATAAGTTGGCAGTATCCACCAGGGCTTCTTCAAGTGATTGTCTCATCACCGGAACCAGCTCGTTAGTAAAGCTTTGCATTCCAGACCAGAAGGTAACTCCAACCAAAATGAAATATGCTAGAACAAATCGTAAAGACAGGTTCATGATGAAATACTATAACCCAGTCCACGATGAGTCTTGATTGGACTATCTTCAGTGTTAATTTCACGAAGCTTAGTTCGGAGAGACTTTATATGCGTATCTACAACCCTTTCCAGACTTGTTCCTGTCATTTCCCACACCTGCTCCATAATTTGCGGCCTTGAAAATACTCTTTTAGGTTGTTTAAGAAGAAGTTGAAGAATTAAATATTCATAACGAGTCAGATTTAAAGGTTTTTTGAAGTATGAAATTTCTGCTAGTTGGGTATTGATTTCAAAACTACTCTTTGTAGTGTCGAGAGATTTTGATCCAGGACTCATTCGTTTAAGAATAACTTTAACTCTAACTGCCAGCTCTCTTGGGCTGAAAGGTTTGTTGATATAATCATCAGCACCTATTTCCAAACCTACGATTCGGTCAATTTCATCATTGCGGGCAGTAAGAAAAATTAAGGGCACATCGGAAAATTTTCGTATGGCCTTACAAATCTCAAAACCATTACTATCAGGAAGACCTACATCTAGAATAACTAATGCAATATCAGGATCTGCCTGTAAAATATCGACTCCTTCCAGGCCAAGTGTGACCCAGATAACCTGAAACCCTTCAGATTCAAGCGCATAAATAACAGTATCTGCAATTGCAGATTCATCCTCAATGAGCAGTAGTGATCGCATAACTCCGATATTCAACCTTTAGTTTTATTACAAATAATATATTAATCTATTCCTTAGGAATAATTTCATTTAAACTTTAACCTAATTTTTCCCGAGTATTATCACTTACAGCAAATGACTGTCTGGAATCCTGAGTTTTGGCTTTCCGGCTTCCTTGTTATTTTTTGACGATTTCTGGAAAGTTGAAATGAGTTTTGACAATTTTTTAAATATCCTCTGCATTATAAAGATAAATAGAGCAAGTTTGATTTTACCCAAACAGCATTAAGTGGCCGGGGTGTAAGTTTACTCTGACTGATTGAGGACTGTATGGTATGGATAACTGTAATCCTGCAAAATAAAGCAGGTGATGACTTAACCTTGTTAGCCAATGCATCATTTACATTTAATACCGCTGTTGTCGATGGGGAAAATTATGCGGTGACGATTAGCAGTCAACCTATCGCTCAAAGTTGTAGTATTACCCATGGTAGCGGGAGCATTTCAGGTTCGAATGTAAAGAATGTTCTGGTCGACTACATTGATCTGGTTTCCAGGTCAGCAGGTATATTTATTGAGTCGATGTCTCTGTATGCATCCAGTAAGACGGCACTGGGTGATGTCGATGGAGATCTGGATCTGGTGACAGGTACTTATGGAGGTAGCCAACCAAATGCTATCTACCTTAACCAGTCACCCTGATAAAGAGCTGATAGAATTTCAATAAAGTCAGCTGTTTTATAGTATGGTTTCAGTACTTGGCAATTTACATTGTTGATAATGAGTTGAAAGCATTCTTATGCTCGAAATGTTTACGCCTGACCATGGCAACAGTTCGACGTGGTGGTTTCTATTGCGTTTCTATCAAAGCTAATTAAATCTAAAACGAGAAAGTTATTGAATAAGTTAATAGTTATCTGTTCAGTGTTACTACTTATGAGTGGCAGTTCCACCGCCACTGCCCAGGAAAAACCAGATAATATTTTATATGATGAATGGCTCATCAATAAAACAATCTGGCCCAAACCAGTTTTAAACAGTGGTGATTTTGAGTGGCATGAGCATCGACAGGATTTATCCGGTTGGCCAACCCTAAGCTATAGTGACAAAAGAAATAGTTCCGCAGCAGAAAAGGTATCATTAAACGGTGCTTTAAATGGAAGTGCAGAGCGCGGCAAGAAACTCGCTAATAATATTGTAAAAGGCAACTGTGTGGCCTGTCATCAATTGCCCGGAGCATCTCAGTATGAGTTATAGTTGAATTTGGTGTTTAAGGAATTGAAAAGAAGCGGCGTATCTGGTTAATTTGATGTTACCAAGCATTAAACCAACCAATAGAGGATACGCCACCATGAGTAAGAATAACGTTGTTGATATAAATAATCGAGAGACAATCACAGATGCCCTGACAGACTTGTTGAAAACCGGTGCACAGCAATTAATTCAACAAGCAGTACAGGTAGAACTAGCAGAGTTTATGGAGCAGTATACCCATCAATTAACCAGTGATGGCAAAGCGTCAGTAGTGCGTAATGGTTATCAGCCAGAACGAGAGATATTAACTGGAATTGGTTCTGTACCGGTTAAGATCCCGAAGGTGCGATCCAGAGATGGAAAGCCGGTGACATTCCATTCTGCTCTGGTGCCTCCTTATGTCAGAAAGGCTAAATCAATTGAAGCCAGTCTGCCCTGGCTTTACCTTAAAGGTATTTCAACCGGAGAGATGGGTGAAGCCCTGAAAGTACTGGTTGGCAACGATGCAAAGGGCTTATCGGCCAGCACGGTCTCACGCCTGAAACAGGAGTGGGGGCAAGAGTATCAACAATGGCAGCATAAACCGTTAGATAAAGACCAGTGGGTTTATATCTGGGCTGATGGAATCTACTCAGGATTAAGATCGGAAGATACCAAGCTCTGTGCGCTGGTCATCATTGGTGTCAATGAACGAGGTCAAAAGCACTTTTTGGCCATTGAAGATGGTGTGCGAGAATCGACGCAAAGCTGGCGAGAAGTTCTGCTTAACCTTAAAGATCGAGGGATGAATGCCCCTCAGCTGGCGATAGGAGATGGTGCACTGGGTTTCTGGAAAGCACTGGATGAAGTGTATAGTAAAACGCGTCATCAACGCTGCTGGGTACATAAAACAGCCAATATATTGAACAAGCTACCCAAGTCATCACAGCCTAAAGCCAAACAGGCATTGCATGAAATCTGGCAGGCAGAAACAAAAGAGAATGCCGAAAAAGCGTTTGATTTATTTATAAAAACTTATGAAGCGAAATACCCAAAATCAGCATTGTGTTTACAGAAAGACAGAGAGGAACTGCTGGCTTTCTATGATTTTCCTGCACAGCATTGGCAGAGTATAAGAACCAGCAATCCGATTGAATCCACCTTCGGCACCATACGCCACAGAACGAAGCGAGCAAAAGGCTGCCTGTCACGTGATGGCATGTTGCATATGATGTTTAAACTGGGTCAATGTGCTGAAGATAAGTGGAGAAAATTAAGAGGCTTTGGTTTCCTGGGACAGGTCATCAAAGGTGTTCAATTTAAAGATGGAATAGAGGTCATTTCAGATAAGCAGGTCGCCGCTTGATTTGATGCCTAAACACCAGATTTGACAATAACTCCAATGGTACGATTATGCGGTGCACTACATAATCGTACCATTGGACTTCAATCCCCTAGTAGAGAATAAAATGGAGGAATCAAGTTCTAAGGCTGGAATGATTTTTGAATCAATAGCTTTAGAAAATTCTGATGATGCAGCTAGGTAACTGGGAATAAAACTATTTAATGTTGAATTTCCTGATATTAATATAGATTGATGACGTAACCACGGATATTTCTTCAATATAAGGGTATAAATTGAATGAAAACAATATTTCTAATATTTTTAATATTCTCACCAAATATATTTTCAGCAGATATTTGGTTTGTAAATGGTGGTTCGCCAAAGTCAGATGAATTAGTAATTGAAGGTGAGATAGTTACTGGTGATTACGAAAAGTTAAAAAAAATATTTTATGATTATGGTCCATTAATTCGAAATATATACACATACTCACCTGGTGGTGATGCTAATGAAGCAATGAAAATTGGCACCTTGATAAGGTCATTATTTTTCAAAACGGTAACTCCGAGTTTTGATTGGGAAAAATATGATGCAAGAGTTGATGGCCTGTCTCTGCCAAAGGTTCCTACTTGTACGGCAAGTTGGGCAGCACAACCAAAAGAAAGTCAAAATTGTACATGTGACTCCTCATGTCTTCTAATTTGGGTTGGCGGAATAGAAAGGAGTGGTGAATTTATGGGTGTACACAGGCCGCGCTTTGAAAAGCAGTTTTATGGGGCTTTGGAGGCTGCTTCTGCTAAAAAAATCTACAATAAAATGTTTAAAGAAATTAGACTTTATTTGAACGATTTTAATGTGTCTGAAAAAATCATTGATAAGATGGTTAACACTCCCTCTCATGATATAAGCATTGTCTCTGTGGAAGAGTTAAATGGGTTTCCTCCTTTTTTTGAAGAGAGGTTAGTCGCTAAATGCGGTGTGATGCCAAAAAAAGAGAGCAAACAGTTAAGGAGCTTAAAATTAAGAAATACTTATGAAAAAGATTTAAGCAGTTTTGAGAAATCAAAACTTTTAAGACTTAAAGAGGATGACTATAAAATAGCTCAATGTAATTTTATGGTAACTATCGTTGATAGGATAAAAGGTTTTAATAAGGTTTTTGGAGCTGATTATTATGATAATTGGGTTGCCTTAAATAAAAAATATCCTAATAGAAAATTGTATAAAAAACCAAGTTCTGATATTGAAAGTAAACTCAAAATTATAAAGAAACTTTTAGACCAGGGGTTAATTACAAAGGATGATGCCGCTCAAAAGAGAAAAGCGATATTAAGTAATATGTAGACTACACAGGATTAAATTATCTAGTTCTGTTTAGAGGTAAATTCATTAGCTCAAGCGTTGCTCGATCCACTCTCTAACCATTTCAGCCATGGGAGCGTCGTTTTCAATGGCTTTTATTTTCAATCTGCGATGTAGGCTGGCAGGCATATCAAGCGTTAAGCGTTTTATAGATTTGGAGTCATCTGATAGTGTTTTCTCAGCGAGTTTTTTTTCTTTTGCTGGCGCTACAGGGGTATTAACCGCTGCGTCATCCAGGCTAAATGATTCTCGTTTTGCCATTTATTGGTTGCTCCATATTTGTTGCACAGTAATTCATTAAAAAAGTAATTCTGTATTTCATTGTTTCTGTGTTTCATTATCTACCCAATTTAATAGCTTTTCAATCTCAAAACTAGCTTTACTTGATGGATCAAACTCATTAACAGCTTCACCCCCGTTTAATGCATCGGTAAAAGCCACGCGTTGTGTGACTGAAATAGGGCAAACAAGAATATTGTTCTTAACCAGGACTCTTCTTGCTTCGCTGGTTTTACTTCCTTCTTGACCACTATACCCAGGGGGGCATGCATTTAAGACTACGAAGTAGGGTTTGTGAATTTGTTTGAGGACTCGAGGAAGTGTGCGTAAGTCAGCGAATGATGGACGACACGGAACCAGGGTTATGTCTGCTTTTTCTGTTACCAGTTGTACAACATCATCTACATAAGGCGGTAAATCGAGTACGACAGTATCAAAACTTTTCTCTTCAGCCTGCGAAAGCATGGCAGAAAGTTTATTCAATGGGACAGGGGCGACTAATGGCTTTGATATTTTGCGTTGTTTTCCCCATTCAGTAGAAGTTTGTGAATGTCGATCCATGTCAGCTAATAAGGTCTTCCTACCCCTGGCAACAGCCAGTGCGGCCAAATGAATGGCAATCGTTGACTTGCCTGATCCTCCTTTTTGACTGGCTATTGCAATAATCTGCACTTTCGATGCCCCGATATATTTAAAGATAAATAAAGAATTATACGGAATGCAGTATTTCTGTCTATCTGTATTCACAGAGAAACTTATATCTGTTTTTACGTGCTTCTGTGTATACAGAATTCTGTAAATTATTCCTTATAACCCTGTGGCTGCTTCGAATAAGTCTGGTTGATGCTTTTTCTCAAAGCTGAAGCTTAAACTGGTGATCCTTCGGCCTGTTTTTATTGTTTTCCAGGTGATGTTATAGCTCGACTTTTCATTGATCTCCTTGACTGATTTTTCAATTACTCGCTTCCTGAAATCAGAAAAAAGCGGATACTGTTTCTTCGTGACCTGGAAAATATCGCGAAGCTTATCAATAGTGATGTAGCGCTCTCCTGTGGACTCAAACTGCATGAGTAGCTCAAACAATCGGATGGTATAGAAGCTTCTAAACTGTGTAGCTTCCAGCAATCTCAGGCGAGTAAAATTTTTAGTCAGAAAGTGGATATATGGAGCGATCCAGGTCGTGAAACTGCATTCAATTCTGGCCTCATCATCGAAGTATCGAAGGTAATCAGCCAATACACACATTTCCCCACTGTGAGTTTTCTGGTCATAGGTTTTGATGATAGTACCTAACAGCTTCTCAGCGCCTGCCTTCATATCTCTATAAGCTGTTTTAGGATCAGTATGCGTCCATTCTATATACTGGTTTACATCAAGGTAAACCAGTTTTGGGAGCGGTTTCCTTGCATCTATTTGGGCAAGTAAACACAGCATCAAGCGCTTTGTCCTGACATCCATACGGTACGTCGCCTCGATTAAATCGTTGGATTGTACAACCTGTAATTGGCATTCCTTTTTCTTCATATGTGGACAACTTTGTTTTATTTATGGACTAATTAAAATTTTGTCCATATTACCATATGTGGACAGTTTTGTTTCATTTATGGACTAATTATAAATATGACCACATATAATGACTTGCCTGTGGATAGCACCGTCAAACCGTCCACATTAAACCGTCAAACCGTCCACATTAAACCGTCAAACCGTCCACATTAAACCGTCAAACCGTCCACATTTAAAAAATTCACACCTTCTAAAAGCCTTATATTTAAAGGCTTCCAGCAATTTTTGAAAACCCCTAAAAAAGAATAAAAACAAGTAAAAAAGAAAAAAAGGATTTCAGCCTGTGGATAACTTCAAAAGTTACGACCTCGAGGGGCACAGAACCGTTCCCTACGGTTCTGACCCTAACGGGCATCCATGCCCTCTTAAAAGGAATCCTTCGGATGTTTATTGATGGATTGCTATTCGATCGTTCCTTCTGCTTTCTGTTCCTACACAGCTATT
>Ga0233440_1002386_pt1 | contig 15501 bp, 15 predicted proteins | sample SI_123_September_5_FD_182791 | JGI IMG/M metagenome (GOLD analysis project Ga0233440, IMG submission 182791) | Seawater microbial communities from Saanich Inlet, British Columbia, Canada - SI_123_September2016_120_MG | ecosystem: Environmental > Aquatic > Marine > Inlet | place: Canada: British... | reverse complement strand
GTCCTCTGGCGTGACCTCGAACGTGCGAATGTTGCCGTCCTCCAGCGCCGCGACGAAGGTTGGGCCGGTGAGGGTGATCTCGTCGAGGCCGTCGGAGCCGTGCACGACCCATGCCGATTCCGCGCCAAGGTTCTTCAGCACCTGCGCCAGCGGCTGCACCCAGTGCTTCGAGAATACGCCGACCATCTGCCGTCTAACGCCGGCGGGATTGGACAGCGGTCCGAGCAGATTGAAGATCGTCCGGGTGGCGAGTTCGACGCGGGTGGGTCCGACATTCTTCATTGCCGGATGATGCGTCGGCGCGAACATGAAGCCGATGCCGGCTTCCGCGATGCAGCGGCCCACAGCATCCGGTGTGATGTTGATGTTGACGCCGAGCGCCGCCAGCGCGTCGGCAGCGCCCGATTTGGACGACAGCGCGCGGTTGCCGTGCTTGGCGACCGGGACACCTGCGCCCGCGAGAATGAACGATGCGCAGGTGGAGACGTTGACGGAGCCCGAGCCGTCGCCGCCGGTGCCGACGATATCAACGGCGTCGGCGGGGGCCTTCACCGTCAGCATCTTGGCGCGCATGGCCGAGACAGCGCCGGTGATTTCGTCGACCGTCTCGCCGCGCACGCGCAGCCCCATCAGCAGGGCACCCATCTGCGAGGGCGTCGCTTCGCCGGACATCATGCGGTCGAAGGCCGACGCGGCTTCGTCGCGTGACAGGGCAGCGCCAGTGGCGACTTTTCCGATAATGGCTTTCAGGTCGTCCATAGGGCTTCCGCTTGACGTGACTTCCGCTCGAATGAGCCTAGATGGGGTGGCTCATCATTGAGCCGAGGCCGCGCCGGTCGCCACGGCGAACGCATTCTGGTTGATGGTGACGCCGATCTCGCTCTCGATCTTCGCGATATAGGCGGAGAGCTGCTCCTCCATCTCGGCGCGTTGAAGATTTTCCTTCAGCTTCTTCACGTCCTCGGATGCGAGATCGACCGGCGGCACGACAACGTCGGTCACCTTGAACACGATCCACTCGCTTGCGCCGCTGCCTTCGGTTTGGCCAATGCCGTCCTTCGGGGTCCGGAACGCAGCCGCGACCAGCCGCTCGGGCACGTCCTTGGCTTCGGCATCGCGCTTGAACAGCTTCGCCGTTTCGACCTTGACGCCCGCAGCCGCGGCTTCGGCGTTGAATACCGCGCCCTTTTCAAGCTTTCCGACCATCTCGGCGGCCTTGGCGCGCAGGCGGGTCGAGATCTGTTCGTCGCGCCAGCGGGCCTCGACCTGATCCTTCACTTCGTCGAGCGAGCGGTCGCGCGACGGCGTCACGCCAAGGACATCGAACCACAGTTCGCCGCCGTTGTACTGCACCTGTTCGTTCTCGACGCCGATATTGCTGGCGAACGCGGGGGCGATAATGTCGACGCCCTGCGGCAGACCGGTCACCGGCTTGCCGTCCGGTCCGCGGCCGGAGCGATCGACGGCTTCGATTGTGGTGGCTTTGAGCCCGAGCTTCTGGGCAGCTTCGGCGATATTCGCGCCGCCGCCGCGCTCGTCCTCGATCTTGTTGTGCAGGTCCTGGAGCTGCGCCCGCGCGCGCTCCAGCGCGATCTCGCGCTTGATGGCGGGGGCGATGCTTTCAAAGGTCGGATTGGTCCCGGGTTCGACCTTGGTGACCTTCAGCAGGGCCGTGATCAGCGCAGCTTTAACCGGCTCGCTGACGGTGTCCGGCGCGAGCGCAAACGCGGCGTCGGCGATCGCGGAGTCGCCGATCGACGATTTCGCTACAATGCCGAGATCGATATCGGCCGTCGTAAGCTTGCGCTCCTTGGCGATATCCTCGAACGACGTTCCGGCAGCGATGCGATCGCGCGCCGCCTTGGCCTCGTCCGCGTTCTGGAATGGAATCTGGAGTACCTGACGGCGCTCTGGCGTCGCATATCGTTCGCGACGCTGTTCGAAGATTTTCTTCGCGTCGTCGTCGGACACGTTGATCCATTTGGCGAGATCGTCCGGCGTCAGCGTCAGCACGGCGATCTTGCGATATTCTGGCGCGCGGAACAGTTGCTTGCGGTCCTCGAAATAGGTGGCGAGCGTTTCGGGCGAGGGCTGGGCGATGGTGCCGGCCTGGGCGGCAGTCAGCCTGACGAAGTCAGCCGAGCGCTGCTCGTTCTGGAAACGGACCAGAGCTTCGATCTGGGTTTTCGGCGGCTCGAGACCGGCAACGATCGTACCGGTGAGCTGGCGGCGCGTCGCTGCTTTGCGCTGCTCGGCGATGTATCGCTGTTCGGTGTAGCCGGCCTGGCGGATCGTCTGCACGAACCGCTCATGTTCGAACTTGCCGTCGAGACCCCTGAAGGTCGGATCGTTTTGAATCGCGCGCACGATATCCGCGTCGGACTGTCCGAGGCCCATGCGGCGTGCGGTCTCATCCAGCGCGGCGTCGGCGATGACGTCCTGAAGGACCTGGCGATCGAGACCGAACTGGCGTGCCTGCTCCATGGTCAGCGGCCGGCCGAAGCGGCGGCCGATCTGCTGCACCCTGTCAGTAAACAGGTTTCGGAATTGCTCGGTGGTGATCTCGGTGTTGCCGACCTTGGCGAGAGACGACTGTCCGAATCCCTTGAAGATGTCGGCGATACCCCAGACACCGAAACTGATGATCAGCACGCCGAACAGGACGGACATGACCGTCTTGCCGAGCCAATTCGATGAGGCTTTGCGCATTCCTCGGAGCATGGGTCCAACTTGATGTTCAGGGGGTGGGGCGGCTCGCCACAGAGGCGTTACCGCGTTGTTTCGCCAACATATAAAGAGGTGCCGGTTCCCTAGCAACCATGCTGTCGGCGGCGCATCAGCGCGGTTAACGGCATGAGCCTGAAAAACGGGAACCGCAGTGTGGAAAGCCGGCCTCGGAACTGGCTTCTGCGGGAGGCCTCTGCTAGCGCAGATCGACCAATATTGTCATGCGAGATCAACGATGACCGACAAGCGCCGCCCCCTGATCGCCGGGAACTGGAAGATGAACGGCCTCAAGGCCGCGGTGAATGAACTTGCCGCCATCGGGCAGGGCGCTGAAGCCGTGTCGCGCAAGGCTGATCTCCTGATTTGTCCGCCCGCGACGCTGCTGTTTACCTCCGCGGCCGCTGTGATCGGATCGAAAGTGGCCATCGGCGCGCAGGACTGCCACCCGGCAGCCTCTGGTGCCCATACCGGCGACATCTCGGCGGAAATGCTGGCTGATGCCGGGGCAACGGCCATTATCGTCGGCCATTCCGAGCGCCGCACGGACCACGATGAGACGGATGCGCTGGTCCGCGCCAAGGCCGAGGCGGCGTGGCGTACAGGGCTTGTCGCAATCGTCTGCGTGGGTGAGACGCAAGCCGAGCGCGCCGCCGGACAAACGCTTGAGGTCGTTGGACGCCAGGTCGCCGGGTCTGTCCCGGACGGAGCGACTGCCGCCAATCTGGTCGTCGCCTATGAGCCGGTCTGGGCGATCGGAACCGGCCGGACACCGACAACAAAAGATGTCGAGGAAGTCCATAAGCTTATCCGCGATCGGTTGAAGGATCGGTTCAGCGGCGAGGGCGATCTGGTCCGTATTCTCTACGGAGGCTCCGTAAAGCCCTCCAACGCTGCCGAACTGATGGCCGTTGCCAACGTGGATGGTGCTCTGGTGGGTGGCGCGAGCCTCAAAGCGGTTGATTTCCTTGCGATTGCTGCTGCGTGCCCCTAAATGGCCTTCAGGTCCGAGCGGTCCATCGGGGGTGACAATCACCCCTGCAATCGTGTACAGACCGCGCAACTTCAACCCCCGCAAGCATCGACGCGACTGGCTGCCGGCGTTCGATCCTTGTGACGGAAGGTAACGATGCAGACTGTCATTATCGTCATCCATCTCATGCTTGTCCTTGGCCTGATCGGCGTCGTGCTGTTGCAGCGCTCGGAAGGCGGCGGCCTCGGTATCGGCGGCGGTGGAGGCGGCGGATTCATGTCCAGCCGCGGCACGACCAATCTGCTCACCCGCACCACCGCAATTCTGGCGGCAGGTTTCTTCGTGACCAGCCTGTTCCTGTCGTGGCTTGCGAACTACGAGCGCAAGCCATCATCGATTATCAACAGCACCAGCCCAGCGCCGATCTCGCAGCCTGGTGCTCCGGCGGCTCCTGCAGGCGGTCTGCTGGATTCGCTTCCGAAGGCCCCGGCGGCGCCATCCGCTCCGCAGGCCCCGCAGTCGAAGTAGTGCTGTTGTCGCGATAAGACTTGCAGCCATGCGCAAGCTGCTTGCCTGCAAGTCTTAGAGTTGCCTTCCAAGTATCTGGCTGAACTCACATATCGAAGTCACCCACAGCGTCGCGATTTATCGGCGTGCGCGTGGGTTTAGTTTTGCGAATCACACCGGCGGAGATAAAGGTAGAATCCCATGACGCGGTATATTTTCATCACCGGCGGCGTGGTCTCCTCGCTCGGCAAGGGTCTGGCTTCAGCAGCGCTCGGCGCTGTTCTGCAGTCACGAGGCTACAAGGTCCGCCTTCGCAAGCTCGATCCCTATCTCAATCTCGATCCCGGAACGATGTCGCCGTATCAGCACGGCGAAGTCTTCGTGACCGATGACGGCGCGGAGACCGATCTCGATCTCGGTCACTACGAACGCTTCACCGGGCGTCCCGCGACCAAGCAGGACAACATCACCACCGGCCGCATCTATCAGGACATCCTGAACAAGGAACGCCGCGGCGATTATCTCGGCGCGACCGTGCAGGTGATTCCGCACGTCACGAACGCGATCAAGGAATTCATCCTCGGCGGCAACGAGGGCTACGACTTCGTGCTGTGCGAGGTTGGCGGCACCGTCGGTGACATCGAAGGCCTGCCGTTCTTCGAGGCGATCCGCCAGGTCAAGAACGATCTGCCGCGCGGGGAGGTGATCTACATTCACCTGACACTGTTGCCCTACATTCCAAGTGCCGGAGAACTCAAGACAAAGCCGACCCAGCACTCGGTCAAGGAACTGCGCTCCATCGGCATCCAGCCCGATATCCTGCTGTGCCGGACCGACCGCGAAATTCCGAAGGAAGAGCGCCGCAAGCTGGCGCTGTTCTGCAATGTGCGCGAATCGGCCGTGATCGAAGCGCGCGACGTCGACAATATCTACGCGGTGCCCGAGGCCTATCACGCTGCAGGGCTCGACGACGAAGTGCTGGCCGCGTTCGGCATCGTCGACATCAAGCCGCCTTCGCTGCAAAGCTGGCACGTCATCAACGAGCGCATCCGTAATCCTGAAGGTCAGGTGACCATTGCCATCGTCGGCAAATACACCGGCATGAAGGACGCCTACAAATCGCTGATCGAAGCGCTCTCCCATGGCGGCATTGCCAACAAGGTGAAGGTAAATCTCGACTGGATCGAATCCGAAGTCTTCGAAAACGAAGATCCCGCGCCGTTCCTCGAACACGTCAACGGCATTCTGGTGCCGGGCGGATTCGGCCAGCGTGGCGCCGAAGGCAAGATCAAGGCAGCGCAGTTCGCGCGCGAGCGCGACGTACCGTACTTCGGAATCTGCTTCGGCATGCAGATGGCGGTGATCGAGGCCGCGCGCAATCTGGTCGGCATCGAAGACGCCAACTCGACGGAATTCGGCCCGACAAAGGAGCCGCTGGTCGGCCTGATGACCGAGTGGCTGCGCGGCAACGAACTCGAGAAACGGACCAAGGCGGGCGACCTCGGTGGCACCATGCGGCTCGGCGCGTATCAGGCGGCCCTGAAGAAGGGCAGTCGTGTTTCGGAAGTGTACGGCGGCGCGCTGGAGATTTCAGAGCGGCATCGTCATCGCTATGAGGTCAACACCGCTTACAAGGATCGCCTCGAACAGCACGGCCTTCGCTTCTCGGGCATGTCGCCGGACGGCGTGTTGCCGGAAATCGTCGAATACGAGGACCATCCGTGGTTCATCGGCGTGCAGTATCATCCCGAACTGAAATCGCGCCCGTTCGAGCCGCATCCGTTGTTTGCGTCGTTCGTTCAGGCCGCGATGGTCCAGAGCCGGCTGTTCTAGGCTTCCTGCTCTCCGCACATGGAAGCGTCGTCCTTGCTGACTGCGCGGGGGTTGCCGGCTGCGAGCCGGCATTGCGAGCGTCTTGTCAGGCGATAGACGGCGGCCGGGGGCACGTTCAGCACGGCACGGTCCAGCAACTTCGCTTTGAGACCGAGCCGATCGAGAATTGGCCGCGGCACCGGGCAGGTCATCCCGTAAGTGAATTGATAGAATGCTCCGCCGGGCCGAATGTAGCTGAATGCGCCGCCGACGATCGACACGATTTTGCGGGTCGACATGTTTAGAAGTGGAAGGCCGCTCACGACCGCGCCGACGGGGGCCCCTTCGAACAATGAACTTCCGGCCAACCGGCCCGCGTCCATCCAGAGTACGCGCGCACCGGGGAAGCGTACCTGCAGCAGCCTCATGAAATCCGAGCCGTATTCGATCAGGGTGAGATTCTCCTGACGTACGCCACGCTGCAACAGCTTGTAGGTGAATGCGCCGGTGCCCGGTCCCAACTCGATGACAGGGCCGGTCGATGCCGTGATCTCGCTGGTGATCAGGTTCGCCAATGCTTCGCCGGACGGCGCGATCGCGCCGACGCGTCCCGGGGCTGACATCCAGGCAAGGAAAAACGACAGAAAATCTTGTGGCATTGGTGCTCCGGTGGCGATCTGTGCGGCGGGCGCCGCTCGTGACAGCCTCGAATCGCAACTGATGACGAGGCGTGCGGAATATCGCGGCGGCGGATTGCGCGAGCATTGCGCGCAGCCCAACGATGTAAGTGAAGATTGATTTCCGCTGCCGTCTGGTCGCGGTTGGCACGCTCAGAACATCGGCGGCAGTGTTATCCTGAAGCAGGCGCCGCCATGCTGATTGTCGAGCACTGCCACGCGGCCCTCATGCAGATGAACGATCTCGCGCACGAGATTGAGGCCCAGCCCGGCGCCGCGATTGAGCGGCTGCACCCGGTAGAAGGGCTCGAAGATGCGCGCACGTTGCTCCTCCGGAATGCCTGCTCCCTGATCCATGACATCGATGGTGGCGGGCAGGGTGACGCGAACGCCGATCGTGCCCCGTCGGCCTCCATGTTCGATCGCGTTCTGGATCAGATTGGTGAGCGCGCGCTCGAGCGCCGTTTGGTCACCCATCGTCTCGATGCGGCTTGCCGCGGACTCAAACGATATGTCGTATCCTGCTCTGATTGCGAGCGGCGCGAGATCGGCGACAACGCGTTGGCCGATCGCGACGAGATCCACCCGGGCAAAGGGCGCCCGATTTTGGTCAAGGCGCTGAATGTCGAGCAATTGCTCGGCCAGTGTTGCGAGACGGGCTGCATCCTCGGTCAGGCGAACTTTGTCGGGTCCCTGTGGCAACGATTCGAGTCGCGTGCTCAGAATGGCAATCGGCGTGCGAAGTTCATGCGCCGCATCGGCGGCAAAGCGTTTGTGCCGCGCGTAGCCTTCGTCGAGCCGTGCCAGCGCGTCGTTGACCGCGTTGACCAGCGGCACGATTTCGGCAGGCACATGCTCCACGGGCAGCCGCGCGCCGCGTCTTTCTATGTCGATCCGGCGGGCCTGATCGGCCGCGGCATCCAGACCGGTCAGGGCGCGGCGGACCACGACCGGTGTTGTGATTACTGTCGCTAGCGTCATGAGCAGCAGGCTCGGAAGAGCGAAGCCCAGAAAGACGAAGGATGTCACCAGGGCTGCCTTGCCTGCGGACATGCTCCCCTGTGTCGCCGTCAGGATTTGCACGTTACCTGCGGCGGTATCGACGCGCTTGAGGCGGGCGGCGGGCTTGCGCGGATCGTCATCGAGAAGTTGCCAGCCAAGCCGCGCCTGGCTGATGTGGTCGAGTGCGTTGCCTATCCGGGCGAATTCGACCGGTACCGACCCTTTCGACAGGGATTGTCCCTGCTTGTCCCTGATGATGAACCAGAGGTCCGGGACACTGGATCGCAAGGCCTTGAGTGCAGGTGTCGACACGAGATCGAGCTTGCCCTCTGCGTCACGTTCGACGGCCTTTTGCAGGACGTCGATGACATGCTCCTCGTCGCGGGTGTCGAGAAGAAGACCCGTTCCCCACAAGGTGCCAACCACCAGCAGAACCAGGAACGTCAGCAAAGCCGCCTGCAGCGGCACCAGCCGCCAGACGAGCCGCGATCTGAGCGACGGTGTTGCGGATTGCCGCATCATGACTGTTGCTTCAGCAGATAGCCGACGCCACGGATGCCATGAATTTCAACGCCTGCATCGGCGCCGGCAAGCTTGCGGCGGAGCCGCGACACATGTGTGTCCAGCGCATTCGATTGTATTTCGTCGTCGAAATTATAGACCGCATTCTCTAGCGAGGACCGCAGCACTGTGCGGCCCATGCGCCGCAGCAGAGCCTCGAGCACAAGTAGCTCGCGGCGCGGCAATTCCAGCGAACGCCCTTCGATGCTTGCCTCGCGATGGCTGAAATCGAAGATGAGGCGGCCGGCGCGCACCTGATGAGACTGAAGGCCGGTGGGTCTGCGCAGAACGGCGCGCAGCCGGGCCAGCAACTCCTCGACGGCAAATGGCTTTGGCAGGTAGTCGTCCGCGCCGCTGTCGAGACCGGCGACCCTGTCTGCAAGGTCGCTGCGGGCGGTCAGGACAATGATTGGTATTCCGCCGGCCCGCGACCTGATTTTGGGGATCAGTGTAAGGCCGTCGCCGTCAGGAAGCCGGCGATCGAGGATCACGGCATCATGAACGTCTGCCGAAATAGCCTCCTCGGCTTCGGCAACGGTCGGCGCATGGTCCACCACCATGTCGTAGCGCTTCAACGCGGCAGACAAGGCAGCGGCCATTGCAACTTCGTCTTCTACCAGCAGGATCCGCATTCCACACTCTCGCTGAAGGTGGGACGTACAGCATGTGGATTGCGGCTGCATTACGAATGTGCCGGGGCGTAGTCGCGGTCCCGTCAAGTCATCCTTGACAGTTTTGCGGAGGCAGACGTATCGTCAAGACAACCTTGACGGAATGTTCGCCATGGCTCTGAAATCGAAGGCCAGGACATCGAAAACCGCTGAGACGGCGAAGTCCGCTGCCTCGAACGAGACTGTGGACATTCTGTTCTGTTCCTTCTGCGGCAAGTCGAAGGACGCGGTCAAAACGCTGATCGCCGGTCCGACTGTTTTCATTTGCAATGAATGTGTTGCGGTCTGCACCAAGTTTATCAGCGGCGAAGCTTCGCCCGAGCCGACGGACTGGGACCGGTGTTCCGACGAGTTCCTGCTCAGTCAGCTTCCGCGCACATCAGCCATCGCAGATGCTGCCAGCAATCACCTGGCGTCGCACGTTGCGACGCTGCGCAAGCGGGAGGTAACGTGGGAGCTGATCGGCAAGGCTCTCGGCGTTTCGCGTCAGGCAGCGTGGGAGCGCTTCTCCTAGACGACGACTGCAAATCGGACTGACCATGAATCCCGACGAGAAATCCCAACCTGGCCTATCGGACGTTCCTCTGCGACCGTGGGGCGAGCCATCGGCCGGTCAACAGCCGCCGCCGCAGGAGCATCAGCCCGGCCCGCGCCGCCGGCGATCGTTGTGGTCCGCTCTCTTCGTTGTGCTGTTGATCGCCACCTATGGCGTTAGCGCGTATCGGGATTTGTCGTCGCCGGGCATATGGTCGTACTGGAAAGACTTCTTCGGCTCTCCCAGCATGACGGCGTCGGCCATCAGCATGACGGACGGCCGCAAGGCGCTCGCACTCGAAGGACGGATCGGACCTGCCTCCGCAAGCTGGTTTCGCGAACAGCTCGATGCAGCCAAGCTGACCAGCGGAGATGTGGTCTTGCTGTCGTCGCCGGGCGGCTCGCTCGATCAGGGTTTGATCATGGGCGCGGTGGTCCGGTCGCGCGGACTGACGACCGTGGTGGGGAGAGCGGATTCCGCCGGCCGTTTGCAACCGTCGCGCTGTGCCAGCGCATGCGTATTCGTTTTTGCGGGCGGCAAGGTCCGTGAAGCGATGCCGCGCTCCATGCTTGGCGTTCACCAGTTCAGCAGCACTTCTGCGAAAGGCGAAGAGTCCGCAAGCGACCTGGTGGCGCGGACCCAGCAAACCACCGGCATCATCCTCGATTACATGACGCGGATGGGCGTTTCGCCCTCGATCATGCAGGCGATGACGGCGAGCAAGGACATTCGCTGGCTCACGGAGAAAGAGGCGTTTGAGCTGAACCTGGTCACGGCTCGCTACGCGGGAGCCTGATCGCGCGAAAGCCTACTTCGGACATCTCGATGTCTGGTCGCCGGTGCGGGCGGCAGGCTTGCCATTGATATAAATGCCGCCTGCGCCGCCAACGACAACGCCGCCGCATCCGGTCTTGCCGCTCGATATGGCGGCCGGCTTGCCGTTGATGAAGACGTTCGGAGATCCCTCGACGATCACGCTGCCGTCGCTGGTCGTATCGCCCTGACGTGCAGCGGGCTTGGCGTTGAAGGTGACGCCCGCCGCGCCGCCCGTGACCACGCCGGGTGTTTGCGCATGTGCCGAGCCCGAAAGAACCGCAGCGACAAGGATCGGGCAAAGCAGCATGGTCCGCATGACAAACCTCTTATGGGCGCGAGACCGGGAAGCGCTTGATAACCAGCCGGGCAGGCGACTATATGCCGGATCTGGAGAGCCTGCATAACATCAGTCGGCGCCGTCCGTGCGCCGGTTCAATCAACAAGGGGGCCATGACCATGATCCAAGAAATGCGCGTGTATCGCTGTGTTCCGGGGCGGCTTCCCAATTTGCTGAAGCGCTTCGAGAACCACACGCTGAAGATCTGGGAGAAGCATGGCATCCGTCAGGCCGGCTTTTTTACCACGGTGATCGGCCAGTCCAATCAGGAACTGACCTATTTCCTCGCATGGGAGTCGCTGGCTGAACGCGAGCAGAAGTGGACCGCGTTCATGAACGATCCCGCCTGGCTGTCGGTGCGCGAGGAAAGCGAAAAGGATGGTCAGATCGTCGAGAATATCGTCAGCCAGCTTCTGACGCCGACAGCATTCTCCTTGGTGAAGTGAGGGCGCGTTTCGCGTATCGGTCATGCCCCGCGGTCTCGATCATATTGTCCATGCCGTCCGCGATCTCGATGCCGCGGCGGACTTCTATCGCCGCGCCGGATTCAAGGTCGGCGCGCGCAACAAGCATCCGTGGGGAACGCACAATCATGTGGTGCAGTTTCCCAATTTCTTCATCGAAATCCTGACGGTCGGCGAACCCGAAAAGCTGGTCGGCGAGGGATTGCCGCAGATCTTCGGCATCGCCAATCGCGATGCGATTGTGCGCGGCGACGGATTCTCGATGTTGATCCTTGAGAGCACGGACATCGAGGCCGATGTCGCGGACTTCAAGACATCGGGGATCGGCGCCTCACGCGCGCTGCCGTTTTCGCGCCAGGCTGTTTTGCCCGACGGCACCACTACCACGGTGGGCTTCTCGCTGGCCTTTGCACGCGATGCGATGTCGCCGCATACAGGCTTCGCAACCTGTCAGCAGCATAACCCCGCGGCGTTCTGGAAGCCGGACTATCAGCAGCACGCCAACGGCGCGAGCGGCGTTCTCGGTGCGGTGTTGGTCGCAGACAATCCGGCAGATCATCATATCTTCCTCAACGCGTTTACCGGTGTGCGCGAGCTGCATGCCAGTTCGATCGGTATCACCGCGCCGACGCAGCGCGGCGATGTCGAGATCATGGAAGCCGTGTCGTTTCGCGATCAGTTTGGAACCGCGCCCAGGCTGGACGGCGAGGGCGCCTCGCTGAAGGGGCTGCGCCTTGCGGCGCCGGACATTGATGCCACCGAGCGTGTCCTCAAAAGCGGCGGGGTGGCGTCGCACCGGCAGACCGGACGGCTCGTGGTGCTGCCGGAGGCCGCCTTTGGCGCAACCCTGATATTCGAGAGACCGGCCAGGATTTAGCGGGCCAGACTTGATACGCAGCCGCCAGGTCGGCATGGTCAATTCAACTTCTGAAAAGGATATGCCTTGAACGCCAAGATTTCCGCGGCACCGGTGGTTTCCGCAGGCAACGTCAAGTTTGGCAACGCGCTGCCGCTGGCTGTGATCGCCGGGCCATGCCAGCTCGAAAGCCGCGCGCATGGACTGGAAGTCGCCTCCGCGCTGAAGGAGATCGCCGCACGCCTCAAGATCGGGCTCGTCTACAAGACCTCGTTCGACAAGGCCAACCGCACCAGCGCGTCCGGCGCGCGGGGCATGGGCCTCGACAAAGCGCTGCCGATCTTCGCGGAGATCCGCTCGACGCTCGGGCTGCCGGTGCTGACGGATGTGCACGAGATCGAGCAGTGCGCCCGCGTCGCGGAAGCCGTCGACGTGTTGCAGATCCCCGCGTTCCTATGCCGGCAGACTGACCTGCTGCTGGCGGCTGCCGCGACAGGGAAGGTTGTCAACGTCAAGAAAGGCCAATTCCTAGCGCCCTGGGATATGGCCAACGTGGTCGGCAAGGTGACGGGCGGTGGCAATCCGAACGTCATGGTGACCGAACGCGGCGCATCGTTTGGCTACAACACGCTGGTGTCCGACATGCGGGCGCTGCCAATTCTGGCGCGTTCCACCGGCGCGCCGGTGATCTTCGATGCGACCCATTCGGTGCAGCAGCCGGGCGGTAAGGGCACGTCGTCCGGCGGCGAGCGGGAGTTCGTACCGGTGCTGGCGCGCGCCGCAGTCGCGGTCGGCGTGGCCGGTGTTTTCATCGAAACGCATCCCGATCCGGACAACGCGCCATCGGATGGTCCGAACATGGTGCCGCTCAAGGACTTCGAGGCCCTCATGAAGAATTTGATGGCCTTCGACGCGCTCGCAAAATCAAAATCGTGATGGCCAGATCATAGCAATCAAAACATAAAAAGGGCCGCGAGCGTAACGCGGCATCCGCCGGACCAGATGCTGCCAATCCTCAATGTGATCGCCGCGACAACCTTCGCGGCAGCCCTGTCCTCGCGTGCGATGGAGCCGGTGCTGCCGCTGGTGTCCAGCGATCTCGGCGTCACTGTCGCCACGGCGGCAAGTCTGTCGGCGGCTGTCGCCCTGACATTTGCGCTGGTGCAGCCTATCCTGGGCGCGGCTGCGGACATGTTCGGCAAGGCGCGGCTGATGATCGGTTGCCTCGCGATGCTCGGCGCAGCCAACATCATCGGTGCGATGGCGACATCGTTTGAAATGCTGTTCCTGTCGCGCATTCTCTGCGGCATCGCGGCAGGCGGCACGTTTCCGATCGCGATGAGCCTGACCAGCGACCTCGTTCCGACCGCGCAGCGGCAGGTCGCGTTGAGCCGCATTCTCGCGGGCGCGATGACCGGCAATCTGCTCGGCTCATCCGCAGCCGGCGTGATCGGCGATTTTTTCGGATGGCGCGGCGTGCTTGTCATCCTCGGCCTGCTGGTGATCGTCGCGTCGGTAGCCGTTTGGATCGGTTTTCGAAAAGGCGGGGTATCCAGTCCCAAGCAGAGCGTCAGTTTTGGAGCACTCAGGGACGGTTACCGGACGATCCTCGCCAACCCGAATGCGCGCGTGTGTTTCACGGCGGTGTTTATCGAGGGACTTTGCGTTCTTGGGTTGTTTCCGTTCGTCGCCGCATTTCTGTTTGAGCTGGGCGAAACCCGTGCATCGATTCCTGGCGTGGTCATCGCAGCGTTCGCAGTCGGCGGTTTGTTTTACACCCTGAGCGTGTCGCGCATGCTGCCGCGATTTGGCGTCAGGGGCCTGATGGTCGGCGGCGCCGTGGTCATGGCGCTGCAATTTATCGTTATCGCGCTCGGACCGCGCTGGGAGATTCAGGCGATCTCCTTCCTCGTCATGGGCTGGGGCTTCTATTCGCTGCACGGCTCATTGCAGGTGTTCTCGAGCGATCTCGCGCCTGAAGCGCGCGCCTCGGCGCTGTCGCTCCATGCCTTCTGCTTTTTCATGGGGCAGGCAGCAGGACCGATCGTGTACGGTTTCGGATTGTCTCATTTCGGCAAAATGCCGACGCTGATCCTGAGCGCGACCGCCATTCTCGTGCTGGGAATCGTCGCCGCTCGTCTGCTGCATCAGAAGCCGGCGGAGATGGTGGATATCTAACCTCTTCCCCGATACGGGGCGACGCCCTGATCGGGCACCCACACATCCTTCGGCAATTTGCCGGTCTGCCAGAACACGTCGATCGGCATGCCGCCGCGCGGATAGAAGTAGCCGCCGATCCGCAACCAGCGCGGTGCCAGCAGTTTCGTCAGCCGCTTGCCGATGGACACTGTGCAGTCTTCGTGAAACGAACCGACGTTGCGGAAGCTGTTGAGATAGAGTTTGAGGGTCTTCGATTCGACGAGCCATTTGTCCGGCACGTAGTCGATGACGAGAATTGCGAAATCCGGCTGGCCTGTGACCGGGCAGATCGAGGTGAATTCCGGCATTGTGAAACGCGCAACGTAGTTCGTGTCGGAGTGCGGATTCGGCACCCGGTCGAGTTTTGCCGTATCAGGCGAGGTGGGCGTTTCGACCTGCTGGCCGAGCTGCAACGGCTGCGCGGCGGCTTTGGGGACGCGGGGTTTTCTGGACATCTGTGTCTCCGTTTGCCCTCTGATACATATTCCTGGCCAAAACGTCACGGGACTAAAGACTTCAGATGGCCTTTTCCGGCGCGGCGCGTTCCTGTAGAAGCTGCCCCAAATCCCCGAACCGACTCCTGAAAGGGCGCACATGACCGCAATCGTCGACATCATCGGCCGCGAAATTCTGGACAGCCGCGGCAATCCGACCGTCGAGGTCGATGTGGTGCTGGAAGACGGGTCGCTGGGCCGCGCCGCCGTTCCGTCGGGCGCTTCCACGGGGGCGCATGAGGCCGTCGAACTGCGCGATGGCGACAAGGGCCGCTATCTCGGCAAGGGCGTACAGAAAGCCGTCGAAGCGGTTAACGGCGAGATTTTCGACGCGATCGGCGGCATGGAAGCCGAGCAGCAGGTCCAGATCGACCAGACCATGATCGATCTGGATGGCACGCCGAACAAGAGCCGCCTCGGCGCCAACGCCATTCTCGGCGTGTCGCTCGCTGTCGCGAAGGCCGCGGCGGAATCGCTCGGCATGCCGCTCTATCGTTACGTCGGCGGTACCTCGGCGCGCACCCTCCCGGTGCCGATGATGAACATCGTCAATGGCGGCGTGCACGCGGACAATCCGATCGATTTCCAGGAAATCATGGTGATGCCGGTCGGCGCGAAGAGCTTCTCGGAAGGGCTGCGCTGCGGGGCCGAGATTTTCCACACGCTGAAATCTGAATTGAAGAAGGCCGGTCACAACACCAACGTTGGTGACGAGGGCGGCTTCGCCCCGAATCTGCCGTCGGCGGACGCGGCGCTGGATTTCGTCATGAGCGCGATCGGCAAGGCCGGATACAAGGCCGGCGGCGACGTCATGCTGGCGCTGGATTGTGCTTCGACCGAATTCTTCAAGAATGGCTCGTACGTCTATGAAGG
>Ga0233440_1002384_pt1 | contig 15509 bp, 20 predicted proteins | sample SI_123_September_5_FD_182791 | JGI IMG/M metagenome (GOLD analysis project Ga0233440, IMG submission 182791) | Seawater microbial communities from Saanich Inlet, British Columbia, Canada - SI_123_September2016_120_MG | ecosystem: Environmental > Aquatic > Marine > Inlet | place: Canada: British... | reverse complement strand
GAAGAGAGAGAAAGAGAGGAATTCGCAAAGTTAAAAAAAGTGAAGGCAAAAATGGAAAGTAGAAAATAATGGCAAAAGAAGAAATTAAAAAACTACTTGAAAACTCCAAAAAAGAATTAGATGCTAACTATGATGATTTTGTAAAATCCATCCAGACCGATCTATCTTCTTTCAAAAAGAAAACCCTAGATCAAGTTTGAGTCTTTTTTCTCAATATGATTTAAATATGGACCTGAAGGAGCCACATCGTAAATGAAAACTATCGTTTTGTTACTTTTGGCAGCATCTGCAATTTCAATTCTAGGTTCAACTGGAGTTGCTTTTGCAGCAGAAGAAGGTGCATCTGATGGCAGTTCAATGAAACTCCTTGGTGCTGGTTTAGCATTTGGTATTGCAGCCGGTGGAGCAGGAATTGGTCTTGGTCAAGTAGGTGCAGCAGGTCTTGCAGTCATTAGTGAAAATCCAGCTTTACAATCAAAGGTATTCATCTTCGTAGGTATGGTCGAATCAATCGCTATCTATGGTATAGTCATGATGTTTATCATCTTAGGACAATAACTGTTCTAAACATTTTCAATTTTTAAATTATTTTAATTATATTTTAGCTGGTTTACATCTAAAACTCTTGCACAGTATCTACACTTGAGTACTCTTCCTTCTTTGTCAATTACATCCATTATGGATTCAATATGTTCAGTACTGTTTGTAATACAATCTGGATTTGAGCATCGAAATATTCTATCTATTTCATTTGGTAGTGCAACTCTTCTTTTTTCAACCAACTTGTAATTTCTTATCATATTGATTGTGGCTTTTGGGGCAATTACTGCAAGCTTGTTTGTATCATCATCTTTCAGAAATTTATTTTCAATTTTAATAATATCTTTTTTCTTGAATTTACCACTTGGCATATTCAATGCTATCGTAATTAGACCTCCGTCTGCACCATCTATTCTTAGTGCACTGAGTACTTGTAGCCCTTTACCCTCATCAATATGATCAATTACTGTACCCTCTTTGATACGTCGAACCATAAGTTCAGACTGTTCCATCAGAATACTTTGTATAGTGACCTGTATATATTATTGAAAGAATGAACGAATTCTACAAAAAAGATATCATATCAATTAAAGACTATGACAAAGAAAAACTCGAAAAAGTCTTTGTTTCAACAGATAAAATTATGAATTTAGACCCATCTACCAGACGAGAGATATGTAAAGGAAAGACACTTGGATATTTGTTTTATGAACCAAGTACCAGAACGCGTCTGAGTTTTGATTCTGCAATGGCATCAATTGGTGGTAATTCATTAGGAATTTCTGATGTTTCATCATCATCAACCCAAAAGGGTGAAAGTCTTGCTGATACTATACGAATGATTTCAATTTATTCAGATGCACTTGTTTTACGACATCCACTAGATGGTTCAAGTAGATTTGCAGCAGATGTTTCTGAAAAACCTGTAATTAATGCTGGTAGTGGTACTGAAGAACATCCTACTCAAGCAATTCAAGATTTGTTTACAATTAAAAAAGAAAAGAAAAAGATTGATGGTCTAAAGATTGGAATTGTTGGTGATCTAAAATATGGTCGAACAATCTACTCTTTGTTACATGGACTTGGAAACTATGACGTTGATGTTAGATTGATTTCTCCTGAATCTCTAAAAATTAGATCTGATTCAGTTTATGACATTAAAAAGAAATTAGATTTTACAGAATCTGATAATATTGAAGAACATATTGATGAACTTGATGTTCTTTATGTAACAAGAATTCAAAAAGAAAGATTTCCTGATGAAGAAGAATACCTCAAAGTTAAAGGAAGTTATGTTGTAGGATTGGATTTACTCAAACAAATGAAAAGTGATTCAATAATTTTACACCCTCTTCCAAGAATAGATGAAATCTCTCCTGATGTAGATAAAACAAAAAATGCAAAATACTTTGAGCAAGCTGAATATGGAAAGTATACTCGTGCAGCACTTTTAGGTTTGATATTAAATGAAAATGGATTTTAATTTTTAAAATCCGTATCCCATATATCTAAAGACATTTTGATATAATTAATTGACAGATACAAAAACTATTCCAATCTTTCCTTTAGATTTGGTTTTATTTCCTAGACAATCCCTCCCACTTCGAATATTTGAGCCTCGCTACAAGCAATTAGTTGATGATTGCATGCTAGGTGATAGACAGTTTGGTGTATGTTTGATTAATGAAAATGATTCAGTTAATGGTTGGAATTCTCCTAATTTGATAGGAACTATTGCTAAAATTACAGAATGTAAAGATGTTGAACTCGATGGATTACAATTACACATTGAAACAGTAGGCCGAAATTCATTTAAAATTAAAAAAATTATTGCCCCATCAATTTCCCAACCTGAAAATTATGATCCGCTTTCTGTAGAGGGACATCAACAAGTTTCTGAAATACATGAAAAAGTGGGAACTGGAAAAAAAATGTACATTCAAGCTGAAGTTGAAATGATTCCAGAGATTGATGAGGATATTTCATTAGAACAATGGCAGGAATTGGTGCAACTATGGAAAAAGAAAATTATTCAACAAGCACTACCTCAAGTTGTTGAACCACATGCATTAGGTCATGTTTTAGAACAATATTATCTTGTTACTGACACACCTACAATTGATTACATTTACTCACTTGCAGCACTAGGTGCAAAAGTTCCACACGAACTTCAACCAATCGTAGAGGCAACAAATATGGATGAATTAATTCAAAAAGTTAAAGAATTACTCACAATCAAATAGGCCTAGATGTAAAATGAAAACAATGCTATCTTTAACAAAATTTGGAGTTTTTGTAATGGTTGCATGTTTGTTATTTCCAGCTGGTAGTGTTTATGGTCATGGGTTGGGACTGGAAACAATTTCTTCAATTGATGTTCAAGGAAAAAATATTTCTGTAACAGTTGAAATGCCAATATATTTTGAAAATGAACAAGAACAACTGACAATTACTGCAACTGATAATGCTTCAGGTGAAACTGCAAAAAATGTAACATTTCTTATTGGATTGTTTCATAACGGTGAAATGATTTTTCGAAACTATTTCTTTACAGATAATGGTGTTTTACCAATTAAAGTAAAACCAACACAAGAAGATAAAATCACATTTCATGGTGAACAAGACTCTTTGCTTGGAGCCTGGCATGGAACTGAATCTAATCCTATAGAAATCACAGGACCACTGTTTGAATCAGGTGGATTGTATACATTTGAGATAGAAGTAAGAACCATTGATGAGCCTACAAACATCATTGAAAATTCTGGAGTCTATAATGCTGATTTAACGATTGCAGAGATTGTCCCATTTATGCAAAAAGACGCTGAAAATAATGATGTGAATTTTCGTGTAAAATCATATTTTGACGCAATTTCTAATTTTATGTATGATCCCGTAGCTAAAGAGATCCAAATTGAAATGCCTTTTGATTGGAGTGAGAAACAAATGTCTCACGTATCTGTTGTTCATGTAGAATCTCATTTTCCCAAAACTTTTCTAGAATTTTTCTCTCCTAGTTATTCTGGATATGTAAATGGAATCGAACTTTTCAAATCTTCTGTATCTGTTGATGATTATACAGAAGAAGATGAAAGAATAGTTCATTTTGTTTTATTACAAGATCATTTAAGATTTTTAAAAAATGAAATGAAAAAAAATGATCAGCCACTTCCTGATAATATTGTATTTACACTATCTCTAAGTGATGCTATAGCATTTCCATTAGAAGCATATACAAAAAGTGAAGATTTCAAAATTAATCTCTCATGGGATCCTTTAGAGGTACAACCTGAAATTCCTACAAATTTTATTTTTACAATTAGAGATGGAAGAACTAATGAACCTCTTAGAAATTCTGATTACACATTTGTACTTATTCAAAATGGAAATGAGATTTATCGTACAACAGGACTAGCACAAGTAGGTGGAGAATTTGAAAAATTCATATTTGCTGAAGATCAAACTGGCCCAACAATAATAAAATTTGAAAACATTAGAAATACAGGACAAGAAACTGAATTTAGTGTAGTTGTAGTTCCTGAATTTGGAACAATTACAATGTTAATTCTTGTAGTTGCATTAATTGGAGTAATTGGTTTTAGCAGAAAATATGATGCATTTTCTACAATAAAATGAAATTATGTGAAACTAAAAATGATTTAGTTACTGTAAAATAACCTAGAAGAAATTATAGTTTAAGAAATATGATCTTTAAAGGTGTAATAATTGTTGGAGCAATTGTATTAGTTGTTTTATTGTGGATGGTTTTTGGTCAAGAGTATTCGGATTCAGAAGTATTACAAAATGCGATTGATGAATGTACTAATGCAATTGATACTGTAGGGCCGTCTGATCGTAATTTAGAAAGTTGTTTGGATGATGCTTATAATCAATTTGGTAATGAAGAACAAAAACAAAATTGGTTTGATGATGAACATTAAGACAAGCGGAACTGATTCTTTACAATTGTAAAGTCAAGGTCATAAATATGAAAGAACTTCATAGAAATCATGCCTCACGAGCTAGATGATATAGACATTGGAATAGTGACTTCACTTCAACAAGACGGAAGAAAATCTTTTAGGCAAATTGCTAGAGAACTTGACATTAGTACTCCTACAGTACATGCAAGATATCAGAGACTAGTCAATATTGGATTGATAAAATCAGTTTCACCTGTAATTGATTCTACTAATGTCATAGATGAACAAAAAGAACAAATGCAAACATGTGACTGTAATGAATCTCATGATGTAAATCTAAAATCAGGCATGTCTGTAACAATGAAGTGTGATTTGTGTGATGGACCAATTGGCGATAAGCCTCATGTTTACAAATTTGCTAATTTTGAGAGATTCTTTTGTTGTAACACTTGTAAAACTCAATACAAGGAAAAAAACAAAGGAAGAATTGAATCTATAATAGAAAAAACAAAAGAAAATTAATTTTACAAAAATGAATTATAATTTTAGATATTATGATAGTTTTTCAAGCAGTTCTTGTTTTTTTGGAATACCTGTAAATTCTAATTTATCATCAATTACAACTCCAGGAGCAGTAAAGATTGGATATTTTTCCAAATATTCTGGTTTTTCTATAACGTCTACTACCTGATAAGAAATATTCATCTCATCTAACATTTTTTCAACTACTTTGCAATTTCCACAAGAGGGAGTTGTGAGTATCTCAATTTTATGATTCATTTTCAAATTGTTTAGGATTATTCTCAAATGCCCATTTACAGCTAGCACAACAGAATCGATATTTCTTTCCATTGTGAGAAAACACTTCTCCTTTTTCTCCAATCTCCATTCCACATACAGGATCTTTCATCAATTCACCTCCCTTATTCTTCTAACAGAGCGTACAAAAATTGGACTAAGAATCAACACAGCCAACAAAGCAGTATAGAACATCCTGAAATCTTTTCCCTCTCCACCATGTTCATGATCATGCTGTTCCATCTCAAATTCAGATGGTATTGGTGTCATTTCAATTAACTTGTTCCATCCTTGATGAACAAATGTCTCTTCATACCATTCATGTCCTTCTGGAAGTCCATTAATTATCAAAAAGGAACCTATCACAATTAACATCCAACCTGATGCTCGTTCTATTGATTCTCTTTTGAGAGTAAGGCTCTTTGTTGCATTGATTCCAATTACTGCAAGAACAGACATTAGAATTAAAGGAATTGCCCTTCCTACTCCATGTACAACCCCCAATGAAGCTCCAATCTCAATACTACCAGTTCCTGCAATGTAGATTAAAAGCCAGTAAAACAGAGGATTTGGACAACCAACTCCTGCATTTCCTAATAGTAATCCCATGCAAAATGATTTTGTATATTCTCCACGATTCTGTATAAATTTTGGAGTACCTGAGTATGAAGGAAGTTTAAGAGAAACTAGTTTTAGTTGTGATAATCCAAAAACAAAAGCTGCAAGTCCTGCAATCAAAAACATTACAGTAGACGCTTGATCTAATGAAGCGCTTTGTCCAACTGCAGCTATTACAATGCCATAAACTGCAATAGTAATAGTTAATCCCAAACCAAATAGCAATGCCATTGACAAACCTTTCTTGTATCCTTGTCCCATACTCAATGGAACTATGATAAACACAAGAGGTAGTGTGCATGGTAAAACAATCATTGATAGACCTGCAGCATACGCAATTACTATCCATGAAAGGTATGCTGTATGCTCTTTCCCTTCAATTGTAAAAACAGTTCCAAGTGAAAAAATTATTCCCAAAAAAATTAATGAAAATAATACAAATGAAATAACCACCATTGATTTTTTTGCAATTACGACTGAAGACATGTATCATATTACATATTTTGATACTTAACAACTGGACTTTACAACTGTAAAGTAGTCATTTTTAATATGATTTATTCCCAATATTGAATATATGACAAGTCAAAATGTCGTGATAGGAATTGCTGTGGGAATGTTTCTTGCAGGATTAGCATTTGGATATATTGCATTTGTGGGTTCCACACATTCTGGTAATATGATGATAGGCAATCAGCAAACAATGATGAATGATCCACAATTCAACCAACAAATGATGGAATCTTGGATACAAGATCCAGAAGCTATGAGAATGTGGATGCAAAACTCTCAACATGCAGAGGACATGGGTGTTATGATGAGAGAAAATCATGACTTTGCAATGCAAATGATGTATACAATAATTGAAGATCCTGCAATACGATTACAGATGTTAGGTCACATGACTGAGAATCAAGAAGCTATGAATCAGATGATGGGCATGATGGATTCAGACATGATGAATAACATGTCAGGGGAAATGATGGGTTCTGGAATGATGAATCAAGATATGATGATGCAAATCATGCAGGATCCAGAAACAAAAGAGAAGATGGTTCAGATAATGTCAAAACACGTAGGAGAAATGCAAAATTTACTATCTTCAGAATTAACTGATGATGAATTTAACACCGAAATGAGCCAAATTATGCAATCTCACATGAATGAAATGCAAGATTTAATGTCTAGTCATTCAATGTATGATTCCATGAATTAAATTTTTAACAATTAATGCCAAACACAATTTCTTTTTTCGTGAATTTCTTTTCTAGCCCTATTACCTCTAGGTGTATTTCGTAGTTTTACACTACAACAGGGACATCTTATACCAGGATATTTTAGAAATTCTGCACATACTGTACAAAGCTTTTGTCCATCTTCATATCTATGACGACCTTTGTATCCTATTGCCTTGTATCTGATACAGGTTCCTTTGCATACATTACTCATCTTGTTGTTTTACAATTTTTTAGATACTTAACTAGAGATGATTACATTTGTAAAGTGTGTATTCTGATAATTCTAAAATATCTGTTTTATCAAATTGCAACTAGCTTTACAGTATCCATGTTTTTATTTATCTGAAAGTCTTTTGTCATTGTAGATACTTTTTCAGCATCTCCATCAATTACAAAAAGCTCCATGCATTTTTCTTTGTCAATTTTACTATGTAGATGAGTAGTTATCAAATCCTCAAAATTATGAGTAATTCCAGAAACAACATGATCAAATTCATCATTATGAACAACTAGTAAAATTGCATGAATGTCTCCAGCTAAATCTGATTTTTGCTTTTCTTCTGAAACAAATGATCTTATTCCTGCTCTGATTGCTTCAGACCTACCTGAGAACCCCATTGATGATTGCAGTTTGTCTAGTTCTGATAGAATTTCATCATTTAATGAGATTGAAACTATTGGCATATGCCTGATGTTATTAATTATGTTATAAGTTTAGCAATGAAAGTTATTAAGATTTTATAGATTTATTAATAATTTACATCGAGATGTTGCGTGAATATTCAGATCAAATTTGCAATTTTAGCAATAATAATTGTAATTCCATTAAGCTCAATTGTAGTTTATGGGACTGATTCGAATCAACAATTTCAAAAAATTGAAAGTGACAAATTGCAAATAATCTCATCATTTTATCCATTACATGAGTTTTCACAAATAATAGGACAAGAAAAAGTGGATGCGATTTTACTTGTTCCAATTGGAGTTGAACCACATGATTGGGAACCAACAATAAAAGATGTACAGCAGATGCAAAAATCTGATTTAATCATTATCAATGGAATAGGTTTTGAGAATTGGGTTGACAGTTTACGTGAAAATAATTATCAAGGTAAAATAATTGATACAAGTGATAAAATTTTAGTTAAAAAGTTAGATGACAATTCTAAAGATCCACATATTTGGCTGAATCCTGTTACTGTAAAAACACAAGTACAAAATATTGCAAACGCTTTTTCTGACTCAGATCCTGAAAATCAACAATATTATCAATCAAATGCAGCAAAATACATTGAACAATTAGATTTACTTGATGTAAAAATTAGAAATGAATTATCTCAATGCAATAATGACTTTATAGCTTTTCATGATGCATTTTCATATTTTGCAGATGAATATGATTTAAACCAACACACAATTATCTCACCAAATAATTCCCATGGAGAAGCTACTGCAAGAACATTGGAAAATATAATTTCTACTGCAAATACATTGAACATTAAAGTAATTTTTAGTGAAGAAGCAGTTGATCCGAAAACCTCTGAAATTATTGCTAATGAAATTGGAGGAAAAGTTCTAATTTTATCTCCAATAGAAGTTGCTTCTGATGGAAATTATATTTCTAAAATGACTGAAAATCTAAAAAATCTAAAGGTGGCATTATGTCGATAGTTGAAATTAACAATCTAACTGTCCAATACCCTGACGTTAAAGCACTTGACGATGTTAGTTTCACAGTCAACCAAGGTGATTTTCTAGGCATAATTGGGCCTAATGGCGCAGGCAAATCTACTCTTTTTGATGTTATGCTCAACCTTAATACAAAATATCAAGGAACCCTCAAGTTTTTTGGAGAAGACATTAGAAAATCAAAAAAATATCTTAATGAAATTGGATATGTTCCACAAAAACCAATCTTTGAGAAAAATTTTCCAGCTACAGTAAATGATGTTGTGAGGATGGGATTGAGAAAAGAATCTGATGAAAATAAAATTGATAAAATTTTACAACAATTATGGATACATGAACTAAGTAATAGAAGAATTGGAGAATTATCTGGAGGACAATTACAACGAGTCTTTATTGCAAAAGCTTTGGTAAATAATCCAAAAATTTTAATTTTAGATGAACCTGTAACTGGTATTGATCAACAAAGCATTGAACTTTTTTACAGTATTTTACGTGAATTAAATTCTAAACAAAAAATTACCATTATCTGGTCTTCTCATGATTTGGATGCAGTAAACAAACTTGCAAATCATGTCGCTTGTTTGAATAGAACATTATTTTTCCATGGTATGTCTGAAAAATTCTTTTCTGATGATAAACTAGTCAAACAATATTCAGAGGCATCCATGCAGGAGCATATGCATCATCATTAATCATGTCTTTAGAGATTCTAACATATGGTTTCATGCACAGAGCATTAATCTCCGGTGTTGCAATCGCAATTCTTTGTTCAGTTGTTGGATTGTTTTTAGTTTTAAGACGCTATTCATTATTTGGTGATGCAATAGCACACTCATCGTTTGGTGGAATTGCCTTGGGTTTGTTAGCTGGAATTTATCCATTATGGACTGCTTATGGTGTTTCAATAATTAGTGCATTAATAATTACAAAAATCAAAAATAAATACAACATATCTGGCGATGCCTCAATTGCTGTTTTATTGTCATCAGGGATTGCAGTTGGACTCGTAATTATTGGATTATCTGGTGGATTTACCATTGATATCTTTAGTTTCCTGTTTGGAAGTATTTTGTTAGTTAGTGTAGATGATACAATTCTAATTTTAGCATTAACTGGAATTATTCTTATTGTAATTTTGTTACTGTATAGACAAATCCTTTATTCCACATTTAACGAAGAACAAGCAAAAGTTAGTGGAATTCCAGTAGAAAAAATAAATTATTTGATAGTGTTTATGGCCGGAATTACTGTAGTAACATCTATCCAGCTTGTAGGAGTTTTGTTAATCTCAGCTCTGTTTGTAATTCCTAATGTTACTGCAATTATGTATGGGAGAGGATTCAAACAAACTGCAATAATTTCAATAAGTTTTTCTATTTTCTCTGTTGTTGCAGGAATTTTAGTTTCATATATTTTTGATATTACTCCTGCAGGAACAATTGTTTTGTTGGCAATTGGTTTACTTGCAGGAACTATGGTGATAAAATCAGCAGGACTGCTATCTAAAAATTAATTAAATCATTTAATCTTCTTTTGTCATGAATACTTTTTACATAAAATAATGATGTTGCAATAATTCCTAATGCTACAAGTGGTGATGCAAGTTCTGTATATTTTATTTCTATACCTTTTGATGATTCTATTTGTGATGCAATTACTGGAATTTCTGTAATTTTTACTGTTGCAAGCTTGTTTGATTGCTGCTCAACAAACCACACATTATCATTTGCATCTGAAGTCATAAATTGAACAAACGATGTTTCAGTTGGAATTGGGAACTCAATCAAATCGTTGTTATTTGGATCGTATACTCCAAGACTATCTATGGTATGTTGTGCAAACCAAATGTTTCCATATTTATCAAAAGTCATTCCAAATGGCAATGCTTCCTCATCTGGAACTGAAATCCTTTCAAATGTCTCTAAAACTGGATTAAATTTGGTAATTGCCAAGCCTGTATGTTCTGCAATCCATAGATTTCCATCTTTATCAAATAGTAATGCTTCAGGACTTTGAAGAATTGTTTCACTTGAAATCTGAGTCAATTCATTGTTCTGAGGATCTATAAACCCAATTTTACCTGCATTTGATGCAGTATACCAAATTTTTCCATTCCCATCAATTGTTAAAGCAAATGGAAATGATTCTCTATCTGGCAGTGTAAATTCCTCAAACGTATCAAACTCTGGCGAATATTTTAAAATCTTGTCCTTTTTGAAAATTGTAATCCAAATATTGTCATTAAAATCTGCCTGAATAAACATTGGTGTATTTTCAATTATTGTTGGATCTAGATTTGGAATTGTTTTTGTTGTAATTTGTTTAGTCTCAATGTTAATGAATCCAATTTGGTTTCTTGGAGTGTCTGTAAACCAAATATTTCCTTGGTTGTCTTGTGTTAGAAATGTTGTAGCTAACCCATCAAATGAATATGAAGAAAATTCTTGAGTATCAATTGAAAATTCCCATAATCTGGGAACTAATGCATCACTTAACCAAATTGAATTTTTTCCATCATATAATGGAAAAAGAGGTTTTGCATTTTCAGGTAACTCGTATTCAATAATTTTAGTTTGAATATCTGTTAATCTTGGTTTTACAAGTAAATTCAAAATAACTGATTCATTTGCATTCTCGGTTCTAATGGCTTCAATCTCAACTAACCATTCTCCTGAAAATCCAAATGTCAATTCTCCTTGAAATTCATCAGGTTTTTTTGTATTTTGATCATGAAATGATACCATTGAAACTAGAATTGGAGAAATGTTCTTTGATGGATTTGAAATCTTCACTTTAATCTGAGATAAATCATTTATTGGATTTCCTTGAAAGTCTCCTGCTTTGACTACAATTGTATTTACTCCACTAGAAAATGGTGATATATCTATACCAAATTTTACATTCTCAGTAAATTCTATGGTCTTAAAGCCGTAGATTATTTCTTGTGCATCAACTTTTTGAATTTCTCCTGCAGGTAATGTTCCATTAGTTAACAGTGCAACCACTCCGAGAAGAATAATTCCTAATACTGCATCAACTTTGAGTGTTCTTTTTAGTTTTTTATGAACTGATATTTTTCCAGATGAAAAATTCTTTTCTCCATTTTTTTGAATTTTAAACTGGAAAAATCCTCCTAATCCTATCATAACTGCAGCAATTGTAATTTTTAGAATAATTAATTGACCATAAACTGATTCTGTGATTACTCCCACATCACTTTCTAGAAACCACATGAGTGTTGGTCCTGTAATAGTTACAATTCCTATCGCAATGATAAATGCAATTGAGAATCTTGGAATAAGTACTAGACTCATCTTTTCCATACTTGATTTTTTTAGCTTAGAAAGTGTTGGCAATAGTGTGAAAACAAAATAAAATATTCCACCTATCCATACTGCTGCAACTAAACTGTGAATGTAATCTAATACTAAAGCAGCTGTTTCTCCACTAGCTGCCCCGTGTCCAATTAGACTTGTAGTTGCAATTAATGCAAGTGACATAACAAGCAATGGAATTTGATTTTTCTTTGTTAGAATTTTTTTCCTGTCTAATCCAAACCAAATTACTAATAAAATTACTGTAATTATTATTCTGATTAACCATATATTTCCAAAATCAGTTTGAATTGCATTTAATGGCGACGTTTCTAATCGTATAGTTTGTACTGCAATCATCAAAATATCTGAAACAAAAACTAACCCCAAACCAATTCCGGTAAGTGACATAAATTTTCCATGATGAATATTTTCTATTTTTTCTAATTCTTCTTTGATAGACAGTTTGTTTTGTGTGCCCCAAATTATTAGAGATGAAATAACAACTCCTAAAACAATTGTTTGACCCACAATCCCTGGAAATCTTGCACCTGCTTCAGGAAAGAATGGAAGTCCTGATGTTTGTTTTGGGAAATCATCTGGTACGTTAACTATCACATTTCCTATTCCAAACAAGAATGCACTTGGAACAAGATGTCCATCAACTTTAGAGAGAACTTTAGTTGTTGCAGTATAAACTCCATCTTCTAATGGAGGAGTAGTAACAATGAGCGATAATTCCCCTTCATAGTAATTGGTATCTTTGTTATCTATTTGATTTCCATTACTATCAAGCACTTTAATTTCACTAAAGTTTATGTCAACTGGTTCTGAAAAAAAGACAATCACTTCTGTAGTACCAGCAGGTGCATTGGATGTCAAACTTGGAATTGTCTCTTCTGTAAATGGATGTGCAGATGCAAATGGAAGTGATGTGAACGACAAAATAATTAAAAGTATCAATAATTCCTTCATTTACTCTTCAGGTCATCTTTGATAATTTAAACAGTTTTCAAATTATTCGAGATTTGTACCAATCCACGTAAAGATAATAATGTGTTATTCTAAATTGGTTATAGTGAAGATTCCACTTTTTATTTTTATTGGATTGTTATTTTCAATTGGAATGATTGTACCTTCATTTGCTCATACAACAGTTCATGTAGAACAATATGCTATTGAAGCTGGTTGGGGAATTGAACCACCCGTTGTAGGTATTCGTAATGACATTGTCTTAAAAATCACAGAACCAGGAGATACTGAAGGCTCATACAAAGGAGTAACAAGTGTCTTCAAAGATGTTGATGCAACTGTATTTTTTGGAGGTGCATCCAAAAAAATTGATATCAATTCTGATGTCAAACCTGGATATTATTTCTCACCAATTATTCCAACTAAAACAGGAACTTACATGGTAGAACTAAAAGGTGAACTTAGAGGCACTCCTATTGATATTAAAATTCCTGTTGAAGATGTAGAACCTACAGCAGTATTGGATTTTCCACCTTCTAGTAGTGAAGGTACTGCTGATATTGCTGCATTAAAGAATGCAATTTCATCTTTACAACAAGATGTTTCTAAGCTAAAATCTGGTGAAACTGAAGTTACATCTGATGACGGTGCAGCTTATGACTTTGCAATATTTGGATTATCAATTGCAGCAGCAGCTATTATCTTATCGATAATTGCTTTAGTAAAAAGAAAATAGAAAAAGAGGATTCCTAAAATCTTGGAACGACTCTAGATTTTGCAGTTACTGCAACGATGCTTATGATTGCAACAGCTAGTATCATCATTGCAACTGTACCAAATTCTGGGACAACGTTTGAGAATACTACTTCTTCACCAATTGGTCCTGTTTTAGGATCATCAACACCATAACCTTGGAAGGTAATAGTGATGTCTACTGGGTCAGAAGAACTAAGTGGTGCTGTTGTGTGTACACCTTTACCATCGTGATGGTGTGCTGCTTCATCGTTTAGTACTTCGTCACCGCTTTGTGTAATCATCATATCATGATTAACATGTTCTGCACCTTCGAATTCAACAGAAATTTCCATTGCTTCGCCTGCAGTTGGTGTTGAAGTCCAGATTGAAACTGTTGTACCATCGGATAACATACCTGTAGCAGTTGCTGCACCTTCTGTGTGCATTTCTACAACTTCATCTGTATGTTCTTCAGCTTCTACTTCTTGTACTATGATCAAACCAATCATCCATGGGTGAACCATACAGAAATATGGAATTTCACCTACAGTGTCTGGAGAGTATTCAAAAGAATTTCCTGCCATCAATAATCCAGTATCAAATTCACCACTTGGACCATCACCTGCGGTCCCAGCTGTGTATGTATGTGCTGCACTATCAGTGTTTGACATTATTACTTTTCCACCAACATCAACTGTTGCAGTGCTAGGAATGAAACAACCACTTGCGGCTTCTTCACATCCTGGAGCACCAGAACCATCTGCTGGTACAATTGTAACTTCTGAGTGATCTGCAAAAGCAGCTGGTGTCATTGCGACCATACCTGCTGCAATAGCAAATAGTACGAAGAGAGAGCTTATTGCTTTAGTCTTCATTAAACAAATCACTCGATTGGATACATAAAAACCTCTCTGGAATTTCCAGAAATAAAATCTAGTTTTTTCTAAACTGGTACAACTTTAGAATTCCAAATAGAGGAATTACAACATACATTCCAGCATTCATCAAAATTATTCCCATTCCATATCCTAACACTGAACTTTCTGAATCCATATCGGTGTAATTTAGAATTGATAGTGATGTTAACATTGGAGTTAAAGTTAATTTCACAGCCTCTTTGAAAACTGGATTTTCTCTTTCATAATCTGCGATAATTGGTGAGAATGAATAGTAGATTTTGTTAAATGATTCCATAAAGGAGCGACCAGATTCAGTTTGAAGTAATGAATTATCTCTTAGTTCTCTTAACTGTTGAACTTGTGGTGACATCTCTGAACCGTATGTAGCTGTTGCAATTAGGCAACCTCCAGTTTCTTCTGATGATTTGTTATCAGGAATTGATTGTATGTCTACATCTCCAACTGTAATATCAAAAGAAACAGTTTCTTTTGGAATTGGTTGGAACAAAATCCCTTCTATTTCAAAATCCATTGAATATACTCCTTCACCAAGATTAAATTCAATTGGAATTTTTACGGAACCTACTGATGTATGTGTGAGGGGAATTGGTCCAAAGGCAGTGTCCCCGTCTTTTGAAACAGATACAGTGTAATCAATGTGCTCTTGAACTTTTTTTGTTTGAGGATTGATAAAATCAATACTTATTTTTGTTTGAATACTTGGCTCTATTGCATCATATGTTAATTTAACATCTAGTGTACCTTTTTCTGTTGGTAATGTTTGTG
>Ga0233440_1002375_pt1 | contig 15552 bp, 13 predicted proteins | sample SI_123_September_5_FD_182791 | JGI IMG/M metagenome (GOLD analysis project Ga0233440, IMG submission 182791) | Seawater microbial communities from Saanich Inlet, British Columbia, Canada - SI_123_September2016_120_MG | ecosystem: Environmental > Aquatic > Marine > Inlet | place: Canada: British... | reverse complement strand
GAGATGTTGAGGCTGATTTTAAATTAAATTTTAAAGACGTTTCAATGATTTTTACTGCAACACGAGAAGAGTTTTTTTCACATACAAATTTAATAGCCCCCTCTAATTTATATTGGCCTAAATTGGGTCTTACATTAGATGAGGCGTCTGATTTTGAGCTACTTAAAAGAATTATAGAGCACTTCAATTCTAAAAATCCTTTGTTTAGTTGTTATGATGTTGTAAATTTTTTAAAGAAAAATCCTGAATTGGTTTTGATTAATGAATTGGTTGTTCGCAAGGAGAGTTAAGAATTTTGATTATCAAGTCCGTAGTTATTGGTTTGGGAAAAATTGGCATGGATTATGATTATGATGATTCAAGCGGGGGCCTTATTGCTACCCATGTCAAGTCATTAGTTCTTCATCCTAATTTTGAACTAGTGGGTGCGGTAGACACTGACTCTGATAGAAGAAGTCGGTTTAATAAAAAATACAATATATCGGCATACGAAAGAATAGAGGATCTGCCAAAAAAATCCAAGATAGATCTAGTGGTTATCGCAACAAATACAAAGGATCATTTTGATTCTTTTATAAAAATTATAGAGAATTTTAATCCGCGCTTAATACTTTGCGAAAAGCCCTTATCATCAAATATACAAGAATCTAGAAAAATGATTGATTTAGCAATAAGTGCCAATATAAGTTTGGCTGTTAATTATATACGTCAGTATGATCCTGGCATTAAGAGGCTAATAGATATAATTAATGATGGGGGGCTAGGGTTCCCTCTTAAGTCATGCGTATGGTATAGGAAGGGTGTGTATAATAACGGATCCCACATGATTAGCTTGATAAGTAGAATTTTTGGTAGGGCTTTAGATGTGGATATTATTACACGCGGGCGTATGTTTGATGGGTGGGATCCTGAACCAGATTTCAAGATTAAATTTGATAAAGGTGAGGTTGTGTTTCTTTCTGGAAATGAAGAGGATTTTTCATATAACCAAATGGAAATATATGGACCAAAGGGAAAGGTATTGCTTGATAAGGATGATAATGCATTCTTATGGAAAGTAGAAAGTGATCAGGTGTTTGGTGATTATAAAGTTTTGGAATTAAAACCTGAGACTATTCAAACAGATATGAGGCGTTATCAATACAACGTATTGGAGAATATTAGTAATTTTTTTATTAATAAAAGCGAAATAGATTGTCAAGGGGTGGGGTCGCTAGCAACAATGGAAATTTTAAATTTAATTACTGAGAAACTAAATGAAGAATAGTGAATTAGCAATATTTGGTGGTACCAAATCTATCAGTAAGCCATTTAAAAGATACAGCCCAATTGGAAAAGAGGAGGTGGAAGCAGCCATAAAGGTATTAAAAACTGGAAATCTTTCCCCTTTTCTTGGCGAATGGGAAATTGATACCGAGTTTGGAGGATTTTATGGTGGAGAGAAGGTTCAGGAGTTTGAACGACTGACAGAGAGTGAATTTAACGTAAAACATGCTGTAACTGTTAACTCTGCAACATCTGGGCTTATAGTTGCCATTGGAGCTGCCGGTATTAGTCCAGGAGATGAGGTTATTGTTAGTCCTTGGACTATGTGTGCCTCAGCGACGGCAATTCTGTGTTGGAATGCAATCCCAGTATTTGCAGACATAGAAGATGAAACTTTTAATCTAGACCCTGTATCTATCAGGAAAAATATTACTAATTACACCAAGGCAATTGTAGTGCCAGATATTTTTGGACATCCTGCACTATTAGATGAAATACTGGAGATTGCAAGCGAATATAACTTAGTAGTTATTGAGGATTGCTCCCAATCTCCAAAAGCTAGATATAAAGGAAAATTTGCTGGAACAGTGGGTCATATTGGAGTACTAAGCTTAAATTATCATAAACACATTCATACGGGCGAGGGGGGGATATGTCTTACAGATGATTCATCTCTTGCAGAGAGAATGCAGTTAATAAGAAATCATGGTGAGGCTGTAGTCGAGAAAAAAGGCGTCCAAGATTTGACAAATATGATTGGTTTTAATTTTAGACTAGGTGAAATTGAAGCGTCCATTGGTATAGAGCAGTTTAAGAAAATGGATAGCCTGATAAGTGACAGGATTGATAAGGCAGATAAATTAAGAGAAGGGCTTGCTAATCTTAAAGGATTAAGACTCCCAATTGTAAAAGATGAATGTACACATGTGTATTATGTATTTCCAATATTAGTAGATGAAGATGAGCTTGGCTGTTCTAGAGATGTGGTTTTTAATGCTTTAGTAAGTGAGGGGGTCCCAATAGGCAATAGTTATTCTACTTTACATTTATTACCAATGTATCAAAATAAAATTGCATACGGTAGTAAAGGCTTTCCATGGGTTTCAGAAATCTACAAGGGAAAAGTAAAATATGATAAAGGCATATGTCCAGTAGCGGAGGAATTGAATGACAAGAGATATATGGGGATAGGGATGTGCTCGTATGAATACTCTAATAAAGAGATTGATTCTATTATTTTTGCCTTTAAAAAAGTTTGGGATAATATTGAAATACTTAAGTGAGTATAAAAGAAACAGTCGCTATTGTTGCGCATGATTCTGGTGGGGCCGAGATCTTATCTTCCTGGGCCTTAAGAAGTAACTACAATTATATTTTTGTTATACAAGGCCCGGCTAAAAGTATATTTTTAAGAAAGATACCCAATATAAAGATACATGATTTATATGATGCTATCAAAAAATGTGATTGGGTATTGACTGAAACAGGCAGTGCGACTGATTTGAATTATAAAGCCATCTTAACTGCAAAGAAAAAAGGAAAGTATGTGGTTTCATTTTTAGATCATTGGAGTGGGTATATTGGACGCTTTACAAGAAATAACATATCGATTCTGCCAGATGAAATATGGGCTGGTGATATAGATAGTTATAATTTAGCAAGGTTGAATTTTCCTCAAAAAGTCATCAAATTAAAGGGCAACCCATATTGGGAGGACATCTTAGAAAATTTCTATAGGGAAAAGTCTGATATTAGGAGTGATGATTTCTTGTATGTATCATCCAACTTTGACAATCCTCATAGAGAGCAGGATTATTTAAAAGTTTCAGATGTTGCAATTTTTGGCAAAATTATAAAGCAAATAGTACACTATGCCCATGCAAGCAAAAATATAGTCATCACTATTCGTGCGCATCCATCCGAAGATATTGATAAATATTGTGATTTTACTTCTCCATATATGAATGTGCTTTGTGATAGTAAGTCAAGCCTTGTTGATTCTATTCTAAGACATAAATATATTGTTGGCACTAATAGTATGGCATTAGTAGTTGGAAAAATTCTTGGAAAGACTACTATAAATGCTATTTTTGAAGACGGTCTTTCGACTTTACCGGACAAATATATCGACCATACCATCATAGTTAATATTAATAAATAAATGATAAGTATTCAAGAGTTGTCGAATAGGACGAAGAATCATCCTCTAATAATCCATATAAATCCATTAGGATTATTGAGAATAGAAAAAAGTAATATAGATAGATTTTCTAGTTTAAATACTTTATTAAACAGAGTGCAAGATTGTGGTGGCAATATTGCCATTCCATCGTATTCATATACATACACAAAAAATGAAGTTTATAAAATTAGCAGTACACCATCTGAATTAGGCGCTGTTAGTGAATATTTAAGAGTTAATAATGATTATAAAAGAACCGCAGATGCAAATTTTTCTTATTTATTGTTTGGGGAAGGGTTTTCAGATAAACATTTAGAAGTTTCTGATTATTCCACATTCGGGGGTGGTTCTTTAATTGAAGAAGTTTTTAATAAAGATGGGTATCTAGGTGTAATTGGAAGTGTGTGGGAGCATTTGACCGAGGTGCACTATATAGAAAAAAAATTAAATGTAGATTACCGTTTTGATAAGGATTTTAATGGAACTAGTGTTAATAAAGGTAAAACAATTAATAGTGTAATTACTTTTTTTTGTAGATACTTAAATTCTGAAAATTCAACAAGCTTTAAAAGGCTGAAGAAGGATTTGATGTTATCAGGCTTGATAAAAACTTGGAAAATATCAGAGTATAATTTAAAGATTGAAGTTGTTAAGGCGCAGGAGCTTTTATTATTTATTAAAGAGAAGCTTCTTCTTGATCCGGGGTACTTGTTAAAAGAAATCAGGAAATAGTAAATAATGTTAGATAATTTAAATTTTCATCATATTGGTATAGCCGTCAAAGAGTTTGATCAAGCTGTTTCATATTATCAATCGCTTGGGTATAAAAAACAGAATCATGACATTGTAAGAGATGAATTACAAAGAGTTGATCTAATATTATTAAAGCATATTACACAGCCAGATATTGAGTTAGTAAGACCTATTGATGAAAAGTCTCCAATAAATAACTATATAAAAAATTCTGATGCTGTAATGTACCATACTTGCTATGAAGTTGAATCTATCAGTCGCGTTATTAATGAACTTAAAAAGAATTTTAGAGTTTTTAATGTTTCAAAGCCAAAGCCAGCAATTTTATTTAACAATAGGCTAGTTTCTTTTTATTATATATATGGAGTTGGCTTAATTGAACTACTAAAAAATAAAGATGAAGTATAGCGAAATAATTAAAGATAATTACGTCCTGGGGAAGAAGGTTAAGGGTCGAGAGTATAAAATAGCTATTTTATCTAATATAATGGTTCACCAATCGAAAGAGATTTGTGAGTATTTTTTAAGAAAACAGTCTGTAAATATAAAAATATTTTTGGGAGAATATGACAATATAGTTCAAGATAGTGCTAAATACCAAGACCTTAATGCTGTCATTATTTTCTGGGAAGCTTGTAATTTCTTTGATGGTTTTCAATATAAGGCTGATGAAATAAGTAATGTAAAGTTTGAGGCTCTTGTTAACAAAATTAAAGCCGAAATTGATCTTGTGTTAAGTAATTTAAACTCTACATCATTGGTGTTAATCAATAAATTCTCAACATTAGTATTCAACAGGTACCAGGTATCTAATAACCGATTTAATAATATTGTTGATCTTTTAAATCAATATCTCGAAAGCAATACTAATGCATATACTAATTTAAATTTAATAGATGTAGATAGAGTTATATCAAATTTATCTATCGACTTCTCAGTTGATTTGAGATACTATTACTTATCAAAAACTCTATACAGTATTGACTTTTATAAGGGATATTTTGAACATATTAAGCCGATATTTTTATCAGCAACAGGGAGGGCAAAAAAAGCTTTAATTTTTGATTGTGATAATACTCTATGGAAGGGTGTGCTTGGAGAAGATGGCTTTGATAACATTAATATGTTTCAAGAGGTGCAGCACTTAGCTGTGACTTTAGCTAAAAAAGGGGTTATTGTGGGGCTGTGTAGTAAGAATAATGCTAAGGATATTGATAATGTTCTAGAAAATCATCCGGATATGATTCTAAAAGATGACAGTATAGTTATTAAAAGAATTAATTGGGACGATAAGGTTTCAAATCTTAAAAGTATTGCGCAAGATTTAAATATAGGGCTAGATAGCTTTGTTTTTATAGATGATTCTAGTTTTGAGATTGGGCTAATACAGAAAGATCTGCCAGAAGTTAGCGTATTCCAGGTCCCAATTAAAGAGTATGAGTACGGATTACTATTTAGAAAGGTGAGTAATTTATTTTACAACCCATCACAAACGGAAGAAGATGTTGCAAAGATTGGTTTTTATAAAAAACAATTGAAAAGATTAGAGTGTAAAAACCCCATGGGGAATATAGAAGACTATCTTAAGACTCTGGGTCTGAAAATAAATTTATATATTGATGACTTAAGCCAGATATCAAGAATTTCTCAAATGACCCAAAAAACAAACCAATTTAACTTGACTACTAAAAGGTATACAGAAAATGAGATTAAAAAATTAATAAATAATGAATCTAAGATTGTGATTTCAATTGGGGTTAGCGACAAATATGGGGATCATGGTATTACTGGATTAGCAATACTAGATTTGGAGGAGTTAAAAATTGATACATTTCTATTAAGTTGTAGAATTATTGGGCGTAATATTGAATATAAATTTATGAATATTATTGTGAAGTTATTGAGAAATAGTGGTGTGCAGAAAATAGATTCACAATATAATAAAACAATGAAAAATCAACAAGTTTCAGATTATTACAGTAAGTGTGGATTTAGTTTGGTGTGTGAATCGAATGGTAATATTGAATATTGTTTGGTTATCAATAATTATAAAAACAAAGAGTTAGAGTATATAAGGGTCATAGATGAAAGATAGAATAAAAAAGGTAATGGCGAACATATTTGGTATTGATGGTAATTTGATTAATAATAATTCATCTCCAGATAATATTGATAATTGGGACTCCTTAAAACATATGAGCTTAATAGTTGCTCTAGAGGAGGAGTTTGAAACTGAATTCTCTGATGATGAGATTTTTAATACTATGAGTTATAGTTTAATCGTAGATGCTTTAGAAACAAATAAATTATAAAATTCTGTATGGTAGATGGTAAGACTATGATTGGGTGGATGAAAGACTTGTGGGATTTTCCAAGGTCCCTTACCGGTCATGGTACACGCAAGACTTTGGAATATATAAAAGGTATTATTCCTGATTTAAATATCCATTCATTTAAATCAGGGACTAAGGTTTTTGATTGGGAAATCCCTGATGAGTGGAATATTTATGATGCTTATATTGAGCACGAGTCCGGGCAAAGATTTGCTGAATTTTCAAAGAATAACTTGCATATACTTGGCTACTCTATTCCTTGTGATATGAAAATTTCTCTATCTGAGTTGCTACCACATATTTATACTCAACCAGACCAGCCAGATGTAGTGCCTTATGTAACATCTTACTATAACGAAAGATGGGGGTTTTGTATGTCAGAAAATGATAAAAAAACCCTTCCAGATGGAATATATCACGTACTGATAGATTGTAAAAAAAATGCAGGAACTATGGAGCTTGCTGACATGGTTATTAAAGGTAAAAACGATAATGAGGTCTTTTTTTCAACCTATGTATGTCACCCATCAATGGCTAATAATGAGTTGTCTGGTCCAGTTCTCTCTACTGCATTAATTCAATATATCAAATTAAAATACCCAGACAACAAGTACACTTACCGATTTGTATTTGTTCCTGAGACTATAGGCTCAATAACATATTTAAGTGAGCATCTTGCTCATCTTAAAGAAAAAGTTGTTTGTGGATTTAACCTGTCATGTGTTGGAGATAATCGTGCATATAGTCATGTGCAATCAAGACTAGGACAGAATTTAGCTGATCAAGCTTTACAAGCGTCACTTATTGGTTTGGATAATGTGGTGAGATATTCATTTTTAGAAAGAGGCTCTGACGAGAGGCAGTATTGTGCTCCTGGGGTAGACTTGCCAATTTGTGGTTTTTCCAGGAGTAAGTATGGAGAATACCCAGAATATCACACTAGTGCAGATAATTTTGATGTTGTTACTGAAAGCGGCTTGAACGGGTCTTTTGATGTCATGAAATCAATTATTGATTCTTTTGAGTTGGGATTAATTCCAAAAAATAATATAAAATGTGAACCTCAATTAGGTAAACGGAACTTGTATCCAACAATAAGTCAGAAAGGTGCCAACCCTGATTTAAATACTAGAATGGACTTTTTGGCATACACAGATGGAAACCACAGTCTTTTTGATATATCTATAAAAATTAAAAAGAATCTCGGGTTAGTTGTATCAGAAGCTATTCTTTTAAAGAATAATAATCTAATATCTTTTTAACATATTATTAACAAAATACTGGATTTATTCGCACTTCATAATACATGTCTTTTCAAATAGAAATATGTTTAGATAACCACGAGTGGGATGAGTTTGTTGCCCATTCTCCTCAAAACAATTTATTTTGTAAAACTAACTTCCTTGATTCATATCAAAGAGAGTATGACTTGCTGTTTGTAGCAAAGGGAGAATTAATTTTAGCGGGGGTTGTAATAATAAAGGGTGATGATGGAATACCAACAATAGATTCATTTATGTACCAAGGGGTATTATTTTCTAAGTATATTGAGTCGTTACCATCCCATAAAAAAAATAAAAAACAAATAGATATTATCGAATTTTTATTAATAAAATTAGAATCTATATATGGATCAATAAGTCTATCCCTGCATCACTCTTTGAATGACTTAAGGGGTTTTCAATGGCATAATTATCACAATTCAGCTGGCCTTCGGCCAGCTCTTAATTTGAATTATACTGGCTTATTAGATTTAAAAAAAGCTGAGAATTTCGATCAGATTTTAATGGATGTTAGAACTGTACGACGACAAGAGTACAATAAATGTGTAAGAAATGAATTTACAATAGAAGAGTCAAATGATATAAGTATTCTTGATTTTTTACATGAAAAAACTTTTGAAAGGCAAGGAGTGAAGAGGTCTAAATCTGAAATTTTTTTAGCGACTAAATTAGCTAATGAATCTTTAGTTAAAGGTTTTGGTCGATTGTTAATTTGTAGGAATGTTAAAGGCGCCCCGACTTCTGCCAGTTTATTTCTTTTTGATGATAAAACAGCTTATTATCTAATTGGGGCAAATGATCCTGATTATCGAAAAGATGGGACTGGTAGTTATATTATGTTTGAACAAATTCGATATTTTTTAGAGCAAGGTCTGTCTTATGTGGACTTTATGGGTATTAATTCCCCATTTAGAGGGGATTTTAAAATGAGTTTTAATGCCAAACCAAGGCCTTACTATTTTTTTAATGCCGTATAATGTAGCCTATAATGCTTTATAATACAACCTACTGATGAATAAAACTCTTACAATAATAATACTTCTCTCGTTTTTAACTTATCAGAAGGCTGCTTTCGCATACCTAGATCCCGGGACTGGAAGTGTCATAATACAATCTATTATTGCAAGCGTAGCTGCAGGCATGTATTTTTTATCTAGTTATCTTATGAATATTAAAGAATTTTTTATTCGAATATTCTCTAAAAAGAAATAATATTTTGGATGATAATAGAGTGCCGTCGTCTTTTAGAGATGTTGGAGGATTTGTTTACAAAGAGGATGGGGTAGTATTTAGAAAAATATTTAAACATTCGATTAATGATTATTATCAGTTAATGGATTCCGGTTTATATAGATTTTTAACAGAAAAATCTGCCCTAGTAAAGCATGTAGAAACTCCCAGTAATAAAGATAAAAAAAATCCTGTCAGTTTAATAGAAATAAAGCCAGAGCAAATTAAATGCATAACCTACCCATATGAATGGTGTTTTAATCAATTAAAAGACGCTTCATTATTGACATTGCAGATATGTATAGATGCTATTGGCTATGGAATGATTCTTAAGGATGCAACCGCATACAATATCCAATTTATTGATAGTAGACCGATTCTTATTGATACATGTTCATTAACGAAATATAGTGAAGGCGAGCCATGGGAAGCCTACCAACAGTTTTGTAGACATTTTCTTGCACCATTGCTCTTAATGTCAAAGGTTGATATAAGGTGTGGATTGTTGTCAAAGATACACATTGATGGCGTACCATTGGATTTTGCTAGTAAAATTTTACCCAAAAGTAGCTGGTTATCTCCGTCAGTTCTGGCCCATATACACCTTCATGCAAAGAGCCAATCTAAGTATGCAGACGCAGATGCAATAGGTTTTCGAAAAAGGCCTGTCTCTAAAATTGGATTACTTGGAATCTTAAAAAACTTACAAAGCCTTATAAAAAAGACAAACTGGAAAGAGTCCAGCACCGAATGGGGTGATTATTATAATTTTACCAATTATTCAAAAGATTCAGCTAATCATAAGTCACTTGTTGTCACTGCTATGATTGATCAAATTAAACCGTTAGATGTTCTAGATATAGGCTCAAATGATGGTCGATATAGTCGCATTGCGGCTAAATCTGGAGCCTTTGTTTTGAGTGCCGATATTGATCCAATAGCGGTTGAAAAAAATTATTTAAAAGTTAAAGATAACAGCAAATTTAACATTATTCCTGTAATTCAAGATATGACAAATCCAAGTTCTGGTATTGGATGGTCTCATACAGAGAGAGATTCATTGCAAAGTAGAGGGCCGTTCGATTTGGTAATGGCACTGGCATTAATACATCATTTGGCTATTTCTAACAATGTGCCATTTAGCATGATAGCAAAATATTTTTCTAAACTTGGTAAAAACCTTATTCTTGAGTTTGTGCCTAAAACAGATTCCCAGGTAAAAAAATTACTCTCTTCAAGAGAGGATATATTTAATGATTATTCTGAGGTTTTTTTTGAAAAAGAGTTTTCTAAATTTTTTACAATACTACAGAAAGTCTGCATAAATGAATCAAATAGAGTTATTTTCTTAATGCAAGTTAAAAATACTCATTAATTACGAAGCTATATAATGACATTAAATGATAACAAATATATAGTTGGTTTAGTTCTTGTATTTTCAGTTTTATTCTCACCCTTAATAACCTTTATATCGGTTAATATTTATTCTGGTGACGTTGATCTAATAAAGCCATTAATGTTTACGACAATGGCATTTTCTACAATTGTTGTATTTTTATTTTTAGTAAATTTTCTTTCTAAGGGTAGATTTAACATACTAAATTCTGCAATATATCTATCGTTCATATATATCTGCCTGTTTTACTTTGAAGAATTTGTTAAGTTAAGTGTAAATTACGCTCCAAACATTGGAGGAGTTTATAAATTTCTACCTCCGATTTTTGCTATTTTACTTACGTTGTTTATTTTATTAAAAGTAGAGTTTTTTAAAAAGTTTTTTATTAATTTTTCTATAATTGTACTAATATTATCTACTTTCAGCCTTTTATTATCATATATTGATCCCTCTCAATCAAAAGATTTGAATTACCTTGAGAGGGGTCTCAAGGATGAAAAGGTTAATCAGATCTATAAAGATCGAACTTTAAGCAAGCCAAAAAATATTTATTATATTGTTGCTGATGAACTTGGATCGAGAAAGGGGCTTACAGTTGGAGGTATAGATCCAAAAATTTTAGACACGATAGAAAATATGTTAAATAATAAGAATTTTTATATTGCAGAAAATGCATCATCATCATATAATATTACTTTTTTTATTTTACAATCAATCTTTGAGATGGATTATCCGTTAATAAAAAACTCCAAGTTCAACCCTGTTGATTTTTTTCCTGGATCCGTCAACTCGCTAGATAGAAAGAGTCTGCTATTGCAAACAATGTTAAAGTCTTTGGGATATGAAAAAACATTGTGGTTTGGTAACTCTGTAATGAGCTGTACTGAGCGTTCAACACTAGATTGCCCTTCAATAAAAAATGCAGATAATAGTATGCTTGAAAAACTGTATTTGGATAATTCATTGATGACTTATTTAAAGACTAGTATCTATCCTAGAATTTTATATAAAACTCTTAATTTACTTGATGTAAAACAGCGTGATAATGATGCGATTGGAGATGCGATAAGTTATATTGATTCCATTTCTTTTGGTTCAGAGTCAAAACCTTTATTTTTCTTTATTCATCAAATGATGCCTCATGTGCCACATGTTTCCAAAGACTGTAAGCGCATACCTGAAAGTAGACAACATGAAAAACAAGGATATATTAGCAGTGTGGCATGTTTAGGTAAAAGGCTCGAGGGTTTGATTGAACTAATTACTCAAAAAGACAATAATGCAATTATTGTTTTAACAGGTGATCATGGAAGTAGCTTTATACAGTCTTATATGGAGTATGCAAATTTTAAAGACATATTACCCAAGAAGATTGCTGAAAGGCACTCAAATTTTTACTCTATCAAAGTCCCAAAATCATGCCAAAAGTATTTATATCCAGATATCGGCACAGTTAATTCGATTAGAATTGCGATTTCCTGTGCAGTTGGCGCAGTACCTAAGTTGATTAAAGATAAAAACTACTTTATTTTGTATGAAAAAGAAAACACTGTATTTAATTTGGGAAAAAAAGAGCAGCCAGATTCTTTAAGAGTTATAGATGTAACAAATCGTCTCATAGAGCAACGCTCAAGGTAATATTGACATGAGATTTTTATATGTAATTAAATTATTGTTCACAAGCCCCACCATATTTGTTCGTAAATTAAAAATAAGAATAGGCCTTCCTAATTCTAATATTAAAAAAATAATTAAACATAATGCAAAGGTCTGGTCAGGTTATAAAAATCCGAATGCTGAATCCGTAATATTATTTGATTATTACCCTTTGTCTGAAACCGAATTAGCCAGAAGCTATCTCCTAAATATTCTTGCAAAAAAGTTTAATGCGAAAATAGTCTCTTATTCAACTAACAAAAAGATTCGCACTAGAATTTGGGATAAGATTTATCGCTCATATAATGTTGAGAGTCATCTTGACTTTAAACTAACTAGACAGCAAAAAAAAAGAAGCCACTCTATTTACGAAAAAGTTATACCTACCATACGAACAAAACAAAATTTATTTGATCTTCATGTTTGTAATGTATGGATAGGTGTTGATGTGTATGAAGAATATTTGATGAGGTACACAAAGCCCACGGTTGATATCACAGATGTAAGATCTCTAATAATTCTTAAAGAAGCTGTCGATATACTAGTGTTCTTTATAGATTATTTCAAAAATAATAACGTTAAGGCAATTGATTCTAGCCATATTGGCGTACGACTAAATAGCAACTTAATACCTAAGATAGCGGGTCGATTATTTAATATTCCATACTATACTGCGCATGCTAGATCAATTGTCTACTACCCCGAACCGCATCAGCAATATAGAGAAGAGGGTAGAAGGTTTTCTAGCTACCATAAGTATTTTATTAAACTACCTGAAAAAGAACAATCAGATGGAATTGCGTATGCTAAAGAAAGGATAGAAAGAAGATTTTCTGGCGAAGTTGGCGTTGATATGACGTATTCAACTAAGTCAGCTTTTTCTACAGCTGAAAATTCGACCTCTGTTGTTAAAATATCTAATAGAATTAAGGTATTGGTTTGCACTCATGAATTCTACGATTCTCCAAATGCTTATGGAGGGTTATTGTTTATGGATTTTTATGAATGGCTTTTACATTTAGTGGATATTAGCGTTAAAACTGATTACGATTGGTATATCAAAACTCATCCAGATGTCATGCCATTATCTGAAAAAATTATTAAAGAGTTTTCAAAGAGTAACCCTAATTTCACTATTATTCCTAAAAACACATCTTTTCATCAGTTGGCAAAAGATGGTATAAGTCATGTTTTGACCTGTTATGGCACTGTTGGGCACGAATGTCCCTTACTTGGAATGTCAGTGATCAATGCAGGAAACAACCCTCATATGGGTTATAATTTTAACTATCATCCAAAATCATTGGAAGAATATGAGGGTTTATTACTAAATCTATCAATTGTTAATAAAAAAATTAATGTGGATGATATCTATGAATTTTATTACATGCACCACTCTAAGATGGGAGTAATATCAGATGATTGGTTCTTTGCTTCTCATGAAAAGATGTTGGTGGATTTGACAGAGTCTGAGCGTATTGGATTTGAAATTTTTCCTTATTTTTTAAAAGCACTTACTCCAGAAAAACACCAAAAAATTATCTCAACAATGCAAAGGTATGTCGATTCTCAAAGAGTTGGTGTCGCTACAAAAGAGACGACATCATAAGTATGTCTAATTTTTTACAATTGATTCTTACCAAAATAGGTCGTAAAGTTACCAGTATGCTTAATTTTTTACAGGCGATTTTTACCAGATCTGAAAGAAATGGTATTATTGTTAGTTTCACTACAATACCGTCGAGACTTCCTGTTTTAGAGCCCTGTATTAAGTCGTTGATTAATCAATCAGTTGCCCCTGACGCTATAGTTTTATGGCTGTGTGAGGATGATTATTTTGGAAAAAATGCAATTTCCAAAGACTCAATACCTGAATACATTAATAATTACGAGAAAAAGGGTCTTTTAACCATTAAATGGACGAAAAACATTGGGCCTTTTACAAAGTTAATTCCAGCTTTATCTGAATTTCCAGACAAAAAAATTGTTACAGCTGATGATGATACTATTTATCCAAGAAATTGGCTTAAGCGTCTATTAAGTGTTTCAGATAACAACCCGGGTGATATAGTATGTTACAGAGGCTCTGAAATGGTTATGAACAATGCTAAGCTTGAGCCATACAACACTTGGCCTGAATTTACAAGAAAGAAAAAAAGTATGTTTCTTTTCTGTAAAGGAAAGGATGGCGTTTTGTATCCGCCAAAATCATTTACTAACGAAGTGTTTAATGAAGCTGTATTCAGAGAACTAACCCCTTTTGCTGATGATGTTTGGTTTAAAGCGATGGCGATCCTTAATGGAACTAACTGTATAAAAGTTGATAGTATTCATGGAGATTTTCCTGTAGCAGAGGGGAGTTTTGAAGTTATGCTGATGACCGGCAATGTTGAATATGGAAAAAATGATGAGTACCTAAAAAAAGTATTTAGTAGATATGATTTATTTAAGAAATTACATTAATATTAATATTAATAGTTTATTCTAATTATGAAGTTCAGCACCCCTATTCTTTTTTTAGTTTATAAAAATGCAAAGGCTACAAAGGAAGTGTTTAATGAAATTATTAAACTTAAGCCGTTAAAGCTTTACATTGCAGCCGATGGGCCGAAGAATGACTTAGAAGAGGCGGAGTGTCTTGATGTGAGGGCTATAACAGATAATATCGATTGGGAATGCGAAGTACACAGACGTTATCTTGATAATAATTTAGGTTGCAAGAAAGCGGTTTCATCAGCAATTTCATGGCTCTTCGACAATGAAGAGCGTGGAATTATATTGGAGTACGATTGCTTACCACATAAGTCATTTTTTACCTTCTGTGAAAATATGCTGGTCAAATATGAAAACAACAAATCTATTATGCATATTAGTGGAGCTAATTTGCAAGATGGGATTAATAGGGGTGATGGTTCGTATTATTTCTCTGCGTTGACCGGAGTTTGGGGGTGGGCGACATGGAAAAGTTCATGGGACCTGTATGAGTCGAATTCTACTGACGTTAAAGAATTTATTGAAAGTGATACGTATAAAGGTGCAATAAACAATACTAAAGTGAGAGGGTATTGGTCTAAAAGATTTTTACAAGTATTCGATGGTATTAATAAATCATCATGGGCTATACCATGGGCGTTTTCAGTTATGAAAAATAAAGGCCTGTGTGTAGTTCCTAATGTTAATTTAATTTCAAATATAGGATTCAATGAAAATGCAACTCATGCCACAGATAAAAATTCCCCGTTTTCATGTGTTAAAACTAAGGGTATTGAGAATTTTATAGAGCCAATAAGTGTAACAATCAACCATGATGCTGATAATTATGTCATGATGAAATTTTACAGGGAAGAAGATTCTTTATTTGTAATTTTTAAACTAAATATAAAAAAATATTTCTTCCCTTTTCTATCTAAATTGGTAAGAAGTAAACTGTTAAAATTTAATCAAAAATTTCTA
>Ga0233440_1002367_pt1 | contig 15597 bp, 13 predicted proteins | sample SI_123_September_5_FD_182791 | JGI IMG/M metagenome (GOLD analysis project Ga0233440, IMG submission 182791) | Seawater microbial communities from Saanich Inlet, British Columbia, Canada - SI_123_September2016_120_MG | ecosystem: Environmental > Aquatic > Marine > Inlet | place: Canada: British... | reverse complement strand
TAATGATCGAGAGTTTGACTACCCAGAGGGTGACTTCATCAACCTTGAGTTCAAGGCCAAGGACTTTGTAATCCAAGCCCTGCGGGAGACCCCACTCTCCCACAATCAGGGCATTCGTCCGTTTGAAGATGACTGGGTGATTGTGAGTTGCCGGATCAAAGAGACACAACAGCTACGGTGGTGGTTATTGGGGTTTGGGGCTCAGGTGGAGGTATTGCAACCTCGCCATTTGAGAGCATGGTTCAAAGAGCAAACCAAGGAGATGAAAGCACTCTATCAATGATAGTGAGCCACACAGAGTCCAAACAAAATAACCTCTATATAACCTCTTCCCCTAAAGCTTCATACTGCCTCAATACATCATGTACCACCTCAGCAACCTGAAGTGCCAAATAAGGGGGCACAGCATTTCCTACTTGCACGTACTGCTCCGTCCTATTTCCCATAAAGATATAGTTATCAGGAAAAGTTTGCAGCCTAGCTGCTTCACGTACAGTTAAACTTCTACACTGTGCTGGATCAGGATGGATGAAGTAGTGCCCATCTTTCGATATGTGACTAGTCACAGTTGTTGACGGCTGGCCAGCCAGCTGCACTCTGAATCGGTCAGAAAATTTCCCGCTATTCCAATTTTTATGCTTTGGCGCAAGGCACTTTGGAAAGTTAGATGCCTTTGGTGAAACTTTATGCAATTTTCCATACGTTGAAACAAACAGGTACCTTTGAAGGTCTTTCTCAATATGCCCTCTTGTTTCATGATTAAGAGCTACTTTCAGGTCATCATCTAACAACCAACTTGAGAGACCTTCTGGGATCATCACTTCTGCTTTCTCTCTGCTGACCCGCAACGACCCTGGCTGCAGCACACCTCTTGTTGTAGCATGAGATGCTCGCCTATTCTGAATCACAGCAACATCATCTTTGTAACCATTCTTTTCGAGACATTTCATCAAGCTTGATTCACAACGCGTAACCGCATCAACCCACCGGCCATCACTATCTCCTCCCTTGGAAAGCTTGCTACGCAACTCAGGGAGCCCTATCAGCACTTGACCTGCAGCAACCTCTTCGGATGGCAGCAATACACCTGGTTTTATTCCAGAGCTCACTAGGTCTTCTCTAATGCCTAACAGAATTACTCGATGCCTGCGCTGTGGTACACCATACTGCTCTGACTTGATAAGAAATTCTCTACCATCAACGGCATCTGGGTCATCCCCACTTTTAAAATGAGCATCGCCAATCAAGGAGTAGATATGATACTTCCGGCCTTCACAAAGCTTCATGCTCTCATGAGGTGACACGAGATCTTTCAGTATCATTGGAAAAACCCTCTTTCCATTTACCTTCGATGAAAGAATCCCCCTAACATTCTCCATTACAAATACTGCTGGCTGCGTCAAAGCAACAATTTTCAAATATTCCTTATAAAGGAAGTGCCTGTTATCCTTAGCTGCATCATAACGCCAGTTACTCTGATTCCTTACCCTCCCAACCAAAGAGTATGCCTGACAGGGTGGCCCTCCAATAAGAACTGAATTCTCATGAAGATCTTCAGCAGATAGCAGCTCAAGGATATCGTCTTCAAGCTCCTTATCTGCTTGTTGATCATCTCCCAGCTCATGCAGCCTAGCATGCTTTCCAGCATCCTCCAGAGCTTGTCTCTCCTCATTGTTCCGTGGAACATAATCACCCAGCCCTTGATTCAACCACTGATACCAGCCATCTAGACCTATTCCTCTTGCTAAAAGAAGCCGGTAGAACCCCCTCATCAAAAGCGTTTCTCTTGCAGATTTTTCCTTCTCAACAGAAACTATTAGCCTATAGCCATCTTGGCCATTCATGGGTGCTTTTGTTCCGAACGAGCTGAACCCCTCACTCAAACCGCCGGGGCCCGCAAAAAGATCAATAACTGGAAATTGCATGTTTCCAGGATGCCAGCAACCAGTTCAAAAGTAAAGAAATGGTCAATATCGTAGATAAAAAAAACACGTTCCAGTTTTCAATAGAGCGGTCAGTCACATCGAGATCGAGAGATATCTCTACACTCCTAAAGGTTTGAGCTCAAGAATCTGATCCCCCAAACCCGCATATTTCATTGAAGAAATCTGATCCCAGCACTCTTTCTTCTTAGCCCACTCTGAAATCATTTTCCCTTCAGCAGTTTCATGCAAATGCTGATCAACCTCTTTTGCCAAGTACAACATGTAACTGGCCAACTCTTCAGAAACCCCCTGCTTTTTCCATATCTGCATAAGATCAAGCCTACCACCGCCTAGCAATGACAAGATTGAAACTGTGTAGGCTGCAATGTTTGCCTTGAAAGCTGGAAATTCTGGCCTAATGATCTTCTGAGCTGCCTTGAATATAATTGCCTGCGCAATCATCTCCTTGAAATCGTCGGTTTCTGGAAGTTCTTTTTGCTCCCCACCTTCAGGCGCAACCATAGCCATGAAAGCTGCAAAGTTCTTCTGCCCTCCCAAACTGACCAAATCCGGTCGCTGCTTCCATGCACAAATAAACTTCGCGAGATCTGTCTTTATAATCTTTCTGAACGGTGGAATCTCAGCCTTCTTCTTCTTGATACCTGCCGGTGTTCTACCTTCACGCTCTAGCATAACCTTATAGCTTCCTGCAGAGCGTTCATAGAACCAGCGCCCATAACCATCAGGACAAAATGTGGTCATGGCGAGCTTCTCTACAGCCACGTGATAAGGATTATTTGAAGAGAGATCTGACACACTGACCTGTGTCTGACTATTCGAAAATCGTGATATATCTGATATCAGGGCCTCTTCCTGTGCAGGGTCAGATTCTTTAAGAACAATTACCTTTGCGGGAACTCGGACCTTCTTGAGATCAATCGCTGGAAATTTCTTCTTGGTAAAGAACATTGATGCAGTGGTCTGCCCTCCATTGACTATTTGCATCCCCTTCAGCCATGTAATCCCAGGAGTTCCATCAGAAGACCGTCCGAGTCGCGCTTCATCAGCAACAATAACAATTCCATTGTTATATGCCATAAATCGCTCCGGCTGTTCTCTTAATGTCTGACTAATCCCTTTATTCACTTTCCTCGTTAAACTAAGAAATGAACGCACATTGGCTTCGAGAATCCTTGTCCCATACTTATCATACAAAAACCGAAGAACATCGCCTGGAACAGCAGTCATCGCATAATCATATTCTTCCATCTCATTAGGCACCCAAACACATGGCAATGGTCCACCTGATACTTCTTCAAAATTTACAACCAATTCATCTCTAGGCTTGCCTTCCTGCCAATGGTTAAACAACCTAACTATATCCATTACCTCAAGCTTTACGGTCTTCCCCTCGATAGCCCTTGATTTGAAATTCCTGTCTCGCGCCTGCCCATCAGTTAGAATAAATATTCTGATTTGATCAATGTGAGCATATCCGTCATGGATTATCTGAACCAGCTCATATGCCTCACTAGACTTATCCATTTTTTGCAGCAGCTTCCCCTCAACACATTGTGTGAGAAAATTGGAGCAGTTCTTGGCCGCTCGTGTTGTATCCGTTTTAGAAACATTCTCAAGCTCATCAACATTCTTGTAGAGACTAACGTACAAATCAAGCTGATCCGCATCCTCAGACAGCGCATACCCACTTAGATTTAACCCTCTTGCCTGATAATGGCATACAACCGGATCCTCAAAAGTAATTCCAAACTCTGACATGTGCTGAGAAACCACATCAGTGAATACTGACTCATGGAAGGCAATTTCCCCTCCAGCCTGCCCCAGCCTCTTGTTAACCTCTTCCCTGATTTCACGCTGTGTTTGCTTTAGGAACTCATCAATCTCCATTTGACACTCCATTTAGCACAGCAAGTATTTCTCCAACATCGCTGCTAAAAGGCACAATACGATCAAGCTCAATCTCATACTTCGCACCATGTATTCCTTCAGGCACATTTCCTGCAGTTAACTTTGGAAAGTTTTCATCAACCATCCAAAACTTGTAATCAATCAAGACCAGCTTCCTATTGTATTGATCCTTATGCTCATCAGCATAACCAACCTGCAACAGACGATTTTTGAAATGCAGCAATGCCATCTGATCAAGACTAAAACGACCAATAATTCTATCAACCAGCATAGGAAGAGACACCCCGTCCTCACCCCTAGAAAAACGGCACCCACAAAGAAACAATGGATTCCTTACAGAGTCATCCAGTTGATCAAGTGATTGAATCCTAGCCACATGACCGCCTGCAGAAAGAGTGCTTTTTACCTCAACAGCCCCAAACCCCAACTCGAAGTCCTGCAAGCCATCATCTGGCCCAACCCAACTATCAACGGCACCAAACAAATCAACCCCTGCATCCAGCAGCGCCTCCAAGCAAAAAAGCTCACCAAAAAGGCCTAGTTCAGCTTCTGGACCAAGCCCTTCTAGGCCACTTTTCATAAACAGTTGCCATGCCCTAATCCTTCCCAAAAAAAGCTGAAACAGCCTCCCTTCATCACTACGCGGACTCTCTGACAAAGTAAAGATAATATCCGCCACCACCATTGAAAACAGCTCAATATCCCCTTCTGACTGACGAACCAAGGCAACCCAACAACCATCTGCTTCATCTAGCTCTGCAGTCTGCACTCGGAATCCACCTCCTTGAGGCAACATAGATGGGTTAAAGGAATTAAATTTACTGAAACCAACAAGTAAAGCTTCCGAATTCTCTGGAAAAGATCTCCCTGCAAAAATTTTCACTTCACCATGAGTTGTAACTGGAATATAGCGCCATCCAGAATCTTGCTCCTCATGAGAAAGAGCATTCCATGCAACATTGAATTCGTTATTACTCAGATGCGCCATACTCTTGCTCCCACATTACATTATTGACCTTGTACTCGACTTTCACTGAAGCAGAGCTACCTGGGAAGCTGATTCCAAATGCGACAATTGGTGGGCATCCGTCATCAAGATTTTCTCCAATTTCCACAGGATCAAGCAAATAAATCAACAACAACCCTTTTTCTGGAGACGGTGCTACACCAGCCGAACCAAAACCACGAACATGCCTCATCATTCTGCCACTAGGGTTGATTGGCTCTTTGCCATTTTTCTCATTTTTTTCTTGCCAACTGTTCAGTGTAGCCTCTAAAGCTGCAGACCATTCTTGGTCATTGAGATTAATCCCTTCATCTTTTGGCGACAAAAGCCTTCCGATAGAGTATCTATCAGAAGCATGACCCCGTCTTTTACGCTTCATCAGCCGAACGTTAAAGCCATTAATCCCAAAAGTTTGATCTTTCCCACCACCAATCACCGCCACAGTCCATGTAGTCAATTCATTCTGTTCAGTCATTTTAGAAATAAACTCAGAAATCATCCTATTGTTTACCTTGTATGCTTTTGGGTGCGTTTCATAATCATCCAAAAATCCGATCACTTTATCTGAAGAAATATTTTCCCACAGAACGCCATTCCAAGATTGAGAAACACCATTATCTCGAGACTGAGGAGGTATTTCTGTGGGTGCACCAATAGCCCCAACAAAATCAGAAAACACATTTAGGTTATTAGTGAGTTTTTCTTTCTCACTAAACAGCGACACTGTTTCAACAACATTGCCACTAAATGACAAGAAAAGAGATTTTGCAGCACGCATTTTCAACCTTGATGTCACCATCAAGGTTGGATGAGACTGAACCTTCAACCCATAGTCTCTAGGAGTACCACCACTCCCAACCATGATATCAAACTCCTCTCTCAGCTCTTCCGATGCATCAGCAATATGCTCAAACCACTCGACCAGCTCATCTGTTGTATACAGGCGACAGAGATCCAGATACCCCGGCCTGTATCCAAACCATCTACCCATCTGCATTAGAGTGTCATACATTTTTGATGCTCTCAAGAAATAGCTTGTACACAAGCCCTCTAACGTCAGCCCCCTTGCCAGCTTGTCACCTCCAATTGCAATCACTTTCAGACCAGAGGCACTATCCGCATAATCCAGCACATCTTTTGCGGTCCCGTTGATCATTCGAACACTTATTTGATCAATCACATCAAACAACACTTTCTCAACACTTTGCCATTCATTTATTTCACCTAAGTGATCATCACGCCGGGCAATTTCCATGCTTACCGGAACAAAGTCAGACTCATACAAATTTTTCAATCTAAATAATACTGAGTCATGCTGTATCTTTCTACTCAGCTGCCTCCTTACGTTGTTCACATACCACTCAACATTCTGATAAACGTAATTCTGAACAGCATTAAAGCGAGTCACATGGACAAGCATTGAGCTATGCTTGCTCCCTTGGCCACGAACCTCCCTAACAGCACAAGCAAGGAAAAAAGCATCAACTGCCTCACATAGCGATGGAGGTAACGCGGATTCTGAATCATAATCAGGGACATGTGCACTCTTATGTCGTTGCGGCATCCAGCCTCCCTTACCATCCTCTGAACAGTGATCATCAACTATTCTGATCAGTGGCATACCACCATTTCTTCCTTCCGGCGTTGATGTACCAAAAACACGGCTTGGCCCAACATAATTATTTGGTGCTCCAAGATTAACAATGAAAGCTGCAGGAAATAGGTCAGCCCCTTCATTTTCAGTCTTTCCATGCTCATGAATAAAAATATTTGCAAAAGGAGTAGCCGTATATCCAACATATGCCTTTCTACTGAAAGTATGAAGTATCTTTCTTATTAATGAATTGATTGCAGTTGGCTGGTGCTCCATATCAGGATCACCATCAGTACCTATAATATTTTCCCCAGTATCAACCGAAGCATTATCAGCCTCATCATCAATTATAAGCAAAGGACGTTTTGAAACTAGCTTCCTACCACTTCCAGGGTCTTGATAATCAGCAACATGATTAAGAAGCCATTTATGCAGCGCCGTCAAAACAGATTTATTTTTTTTCACCACAAACAACCAAGGCCGTTCTTCAGGAGTAATACCCATCTGATTCGCCACTCTTGCGCTGAAATCACCCTTTTCAGATCTATTAGTGACAAACTGAGGGGAAATTGATGGATCAGAATCAATTTTCCCTACACCAATAATTTTATGACTACTTCTTTCTTCAAATGGACTAGTTTCATACCCAAGAAAACCTTCATCCAGCCTCATTTGTGTCTGAGAACGAAGATTGTTATGCATTCCTGCCAAAACAATAATGATCTTATAACCCGCATCTGCAGCCTTACAAATCAGCCCTGTGTAGTTCCCTGTTTTTCCTGATTGGACATGCCCAACAACCAACCCCCTTCTGTCCCATGCACCAGCACGCTTTGGATCCTCCAATTGACCTAGTATATAATCAGTCGATTTATCAATCCCCTCCAGCGCTTCCCATGGAAGGTTGTCCTCTTGCCACTGCTGGTATCTCCTCCAATACCTCCAATCACGTTTCAGCTCAGGAATCAGCCAAGGCTCATGGCCACTCGCATCTGATAATAAGGTAGTTGCTCCAACCTGAACACTAAACCGTCTAATCAGCTCCTCAACAATCCAATCACGGTCTATTGTTGTGGCCCACTCTGGGTTAAGCGGCAACACTGTATCAATCTTTTCCTCAATCAACGCTGGCGTAATCACCAGCTGGGATGATTCAGAAAGTAGCAGCTTCTGAACAATCCCCATCACTGTATCTTTGCTCACGATATATCCTCATCTAAATCATCAGGTAACTGATCAATCAATTGGTGATAGTTATGAAAAGGTTCAGTTATTTTCAACTTCACCTTGGCATCAACTGGTGACAGTTGATTTCTAAAAACAAAATATTTATACATCTGCAATAAAACTGCTCGCACTTCATCTACCGGAACTTTGTCAAATCCTGTACGTGGAGTATCTTTTTCTTCTGCCGTATCCAACCATATTTTCTGAACAGGCACTGTTTCTTCAAGAACACGCAACATCGCCTCAATTTGAGCCCGCAAATGACCAGCCTGATCCAGAACTGCATTCACGGAAGGATGTTTGTGATCAATTCTGTAGCGAACTCCGTGCTTTCCCTTTTCCGGTTTCCATGCCTGCACAATCTCTTCGCCAGTATAAGATCTTTGCACACGCCCTCTATATGCAAAAGCGTTTCTAGCTCGCATTCTGGTAGCCTCTGCAAGTTGACCTAGCCACGGACGCAGATTGACTGGAGGTCTTGCTCGAGATTTTCTAATGTCGATCTTCCATTCACTATCTACAGAATTAGGAATATCTATTCGTATTCTTGCCAACCTGTGTGCCTCATCCTTTATCCAAGCACGACCTGACCCAAGCCCAAGCCAGCTTCCAGCCAACAACAACCTCTTGTTCCTATATACATAGAAACCCTGTTGCGCAGTCCAGCCCTCAGGACCTTGGGCCTCCTCAAAATCCCTTACCGACAGCATATCCTTATGTGGAAGTACATGGCACTCAACTTCCACACCTGGCATGGTTGGAGCAGGTGATACCGGAGAGTGCCAAGGTTTAGATGGGTTCCCTGTCAAAAACGGATCCCATGGCTTAAGCCTTTGGCCATTAATTAGAATTGAAAATGGTCGTGATCTATTTTCCAAAAATCTGTGGAACACCATCGACAAGTGGCGCTCTACAACATCAATAAGATCTAAGAAATTTTCCACGGAGAAGCTCCCAGTTATGATCCTGTCCAGCTTCTCCCAAAGAACGATTGTCCCATTATTCTTATTCTCTATATCTTCTATAAATTGTTCTGATCCAGCTTCAGCGCCTTCAAGCATGTACCAGCCATCGCCTTCGCTTTTCGACAAAACATCAAGGTCCCACCGTAAACAATGGGCAGCATTGTTCCTCATTGAGGCAACAGTCAACCTTCTACATTGAGAAAATGACGCTGTTTTCAAGCCAAGTCCAAATCTACCCAAATCATTCTCATCTCTTGCATCTAAGGGATTCACGTCCCCCAACCGCATGGCATGATCTAGTTCCTCCTCATTCATCCCGCACCCATCATCTAGAATGGAAATTCTGCTGTTCTCCCCTTTCCAGTGGAAATTGACAGATACTGTACTTGCACAAGCAGAAATGCTGTTGTCGATAATATCTGCAATTGCAGTTGATGTGCTGTAGCCAAGACCACGAAGTGCCTCAACCATTGCTGATGCTTTCGGCGGCGCATGCCGTCGACCTCTAGACATGTGGTCTAAAAAACTCATCTTTCCCGCCCTTTATGACCAGTTAAATCAATACAACAATGCAAGCCTCTCCCCCCTTTCTCCAAAACTCAGCTTGCCCAAGGCCTTGGACTCTATCTGCCTTATACGCTCTCTCGTTACTCCAAAAGACTGCCCAACCTCCTCCAAGGTTTTTGGCTCCTCTCCTATAAGACCAAACCTAGCCTGCACAACCCCTTTTTCCCTTTCAGTAAGGTGCCCTAATTCTTTGTAAATAGAAGATGATATCTGCTCTGTCTGTAAAATTTTGAAAGGATACGGATTAGAAATTGGATTCTCATCAGAAGATTCCCACATTTTTATTTCACATTCATCCTCACAACTTACCATTGTGGTAGCCATAAGCTCCCTGAATTTCCTTAACTCTTCTCTGCTCATCTCAACCATATCAGCCAGCTGGTTATTACTCATTTGCCCACCCATACCTTCCATGGCCACTTCTGCCTTCCTTATTTTTTCAATACTCCCCACAACATAAACAGGCCATCGTATAGTCCTCTCTTGCTCAGCTACTCCTCTCGTTATTGACTGCCTGATCCACCAAACAGCATAGGTCGAGAACTTGAACCCCCTTCTGTAATCAAATTTTTCAACAGCCTTCATTAACCCTAAGTTGCCCTCCTGTATCAAGTCATGGAAACTCAAGCTGCTGAACTGATATCTCTTTGCAACAGAAACAACCAGCCTGAGATTGGCAAGAATCATCTTCTCTCTAGCTGACTCATAAATCTTTATTTTCTCAGACACTCTTTTTTGCATATCATCACAGCAAGTTAGTGCCACGTCTAGGGCACGCAGCAATGGAATCGATGGCCTCGGTATATGAGCACTGTTGTAATCCTTAGAGTTACCTTTCTTAACTGCACATACCAAATCTGAAAACCTTATCTGTCGATCATCGCTTTTATCATAATGTTCATCATCATGAAATTTTTCATCGACAGACATCATAATTCCTTCAAGAATTTCATAGTCAACTTCCAACAAGACTTTAATCAGTGAAATCAATGAACTATCCATACCTTGTCCAAACCTTTCCTCAAGTCTCTTATCTATCAACTCAAAATGACCCATATCTAAAAAATAGGCTTGGACAGGATTAAAGATTTTATTGATGCCCTGTTCAAGCATCAAAAGCAATTGATCTGGTAACTTATCATTTACGTCCAACATATCAGCGCCTTCATACCATTGAATTGAATCATCAACCTCAACAACACCTTCTTCTTTTAGGAAAAAAACAATTAATTCAACTACTTCACTGACGTCGACAAGCAAACCTGAAGAACATAATTCTTCTATCTCTTTGCTTCTGTACCACCCCTTAGAAATCGCACGAATGACATACTCCGCTATTAACTCCCTGCCTGGAAATGCAACCCCATGCTCTGCCGGCTTTTCAGGGAGAGTAAACTCAATCACATCCCATGCCATGTCCGTATCAACAATGATATGCTGGGTAACACGCAGCTGCACCGAGCAAATGTCTTCCTTGCATTCATCATCGTTGTCAGGTTCCAAAAATTCCTCTTCAACTTCCCACCCATACGCCCCATCATCTTGGCCAGTACTTTCATCAATCAACTCAAGCGAATCAGTAGCATTTTCTTCCAAGCTGATTAACTTGTTTTGTTCTCTTTCACGAAGACAGCGCTCAAGTAGGTCAACCACATCACTCTGCTCATTTTTTAGTGCTATGGATAATGCCGTGTCACCTTCTGGAGTTTGCTCATCAAAGCCTGCCCCTGCTTCAACCAAGAGCTCACAGACCGCATACTTTCCCCATCCTGATGCAAGCATTAAGGGCGTACGCCCTTTAGCATCTCTACCGTGCAAGCTTGCTTCATCCTTTATCATTAGGGCAACAGAGCGCCGCATACCACTTCTGATGGCAAGCTTTAATAGTGAACTAATCTTTCCTTGATCTGACATTCTCATACATTTTTTTCAGGTAGATCAATCATGCCAGAGCAGCCCATCAATTAGTATTTATTACAGCAATGTAATGTTTTTAACATTATCTAACGAACCACCTTAACAACAATAACCGACATGGAGCGTCGCGCTTGGAAGCATCTTATCGAAGATACCTGTTCAATATATGTGTACAACACTACAAGTAGTATTTTTCACAACCTACAAAGCGGCTTTGCAATGAGCTCAACACCCACTCCACCATTCATATCTACATGTTTCTATTGAATAAAATTTGACAATTCATTGTAAATCAGTATAATATATGTACAGTTCATTTATTGAGCTGCTTACCCCCTAACCCCTTCCCCCATGTCCACTCCCCCTACCCACATGACCTCCATCCAGGTCGACGTCTTCGGCTATTGAGATAAAACTGCTGGCTCCAGCATCCCTGAGCCCGACCACCTGAAGGTCTACTACGACCTAGTGGAACTAACCCCATATCAGATCAACGCCATTGTGAAGATGAACTCTATCCTCACTCGATGAATCTATGACTCCCATCTACCCAAGCCCCTTGATGATCAGGTGACTGGAGAGTTGAACATCAACTACCCCGAATAATGGCTCCCTGTTGCCAAAGCTGGCTGCTCTTCAGAAGTGGCCACAAAACAGCGAAAACCCAAACAAAAATATCCCCTAATTTTCTATCCCATGAAAAGATGAAAACTGAGATCAGCATGGAACTGGCTTGTCGGTTTCATCGATCTGATCAAACGCCCATTCCAGCTCTACTATCTCTACCGCTTCTACTTCAAGATGAGGAAGCTCATTCCACTCTACGCCTTCAAGAGGCATGGCTATCTGGTCGCCTCTTCCGGTAGCGGGAAGAGTGAATTGATTAAGGTACTGCTCTACCGTGAGCTGATTCTGAAAGAACCCAAGAGTAGCGTCATTGTGATCGACCCCCACGGAGATCTAGTTGAAGAGATCGTCAGAATGAAACCGATGGCGAAACGCCATATCTCCAACCGTGTGGTCTATATCGACCCCTCTCTTCATGCTGACTACACTCCGAGCATCAACCCCTTTGAGATTGCAGATCGCAGTGAGAGGAACATCGCCCTGATGACCCAGGAGCTGAGAAGTATCTTTGAGGTGCTGCTGCAGGATGCCAACACCACCAACCAGATGAGCTCCATTCTGAGCCCCTGTATCGCCACGCTACTGAGAAGGCCCAACAGTGATTTCTCAGACCTACAACGCTTTATGGATGACAACAGTAACGATGATCTGGTGGCGCTGGGCGCACAATCACCCAACCCACAGCACCGCACACTGTTTCAAACTAAGTTCCATAGCAAGATGTACTCTGCCACCAAGCATGGGCTATACACCCGTATGCAGGTGCTGCTGAATGAGCCCGTATTCCAGAACCTGATCTCTACAAGCACCAGCCTCAAGCTGAAACAACTGATCAACCAGAAGAAGATCATCCTCTTCAAGCTCTCTCTATGAGAGTCCGGGAGTGATAGCGTACAGTCCTATGGGAGATTCATTGTTGGGATGCTGCGTATCATCGCCTTCCAGAGAAGCAATATCCCGCAGGAGTTTCGCGTACCCACCTATCTCTTTATCGATGAGTTCCAGAACTTCCTCTCTGAGGACATCGAGAAGGCACTGACTCAACTCAGGAAGTATGGACTCCATCTGATTCTAGCCAACCAGTATGTCGGGCAGATCCCCTCCCCCGCCCTACAGAAAGCGCTCTTCTCCACCGGCATACTGATTGCGGGTAAGAATGAGCGTAACAGTCTAATGACCATCAGCAGAGAGCTAGACGTCTCTGTCTACTCACTACTGGATTTGAAGATTGGGGAGTTTGTGATCAACACCCCCTACAGACGCCCTTTTCTGATTCAAGCCCCAAAACTTCTGCTGGGGAACAACTACTCCATCAGTGATGAGCAGTGGCAGTGGGTCAGGGCGAGGAACCTTCGCCAGCATTATCGCAGGCTCAACCCAGATCCTGCCACTGCTGAGCTACCCTATACACCTTAACTCTTAACCTTGGTTGACCCATGAAACTAACTGAACGTCAGTTGATCATCTTGAAGGCGCTGGCCCGCTTTAAGTTTCTCACTGCAGAACAGCTGAGATGGATCTTTGGATGAGTCAGCCTCAGCACCACCAACACCGCACTACGTGTACTGAAACAGCTCAGATACCCACTGGTGAAGAGTATCGATTTTGGTGTAATCCCCGGTCATGGAAGATTGGCTAGAATCCACTACCTCTCGGAGGCGGGAAAACGCACTTTAATCAGCGGTACACCACTGGAACCACATGAGATCTTGGCACCCGCAAAAAACGCCTCTCTATTTCAGCGTGACTACTTCCACCGTATCGCTACTATTCAGTTCAATATCCAGTTTCAGCAGTGGCTGGCGTCACACGGCTATACGCTGGTAGCGATGGAACTCTATTTCAACAGGCAATCTATCGATGGGCAGTACCGCAGTGCCACCAGAACAAAAAGCCACGGTAGATTTGTGGAACCAGATGCTGTCGGTGTTTACAGAGCTCATGGTCTTTTTCACACCTTTCTATTCGAGCAACACAACGGTAAGGATGCGAAGCGTGCGATTCGCCAGATCGAGCAGCACTGTCTGGGGCTCTCAGATGATAGCTACGCCATCCGCTTGACCCAGAATGATACCGTACACATTGTATACGTCTTCCAGAACCCTACCTGTATGAGCGTGGTGATGAAGGCGATGTTGGCCAGTCCATGACTGAGGCTATTTCAACACTACTTTCTCTTCAAGTCTGAAGAGGAGCTAAGAGAGGGGCTTGTCGAGTGTTGGCATCACCCCGATGGAACCAATACCTCCTTTCTACCTGAGCCCATCTAACTGCAGGTCCGCGCAACTGTTCGAACTCACACTTTGGGTGGATTGCGTTGTACTCGACCTCTTCAGTCGAGCACAACGCATGTCCAATCCAAAAAGGAGTCTTATGATGAACACTTTGATTACAGAAGAACTGATCCAGCTATTTGAGCACTACCCCATCCGAGCACAGGAGGAGAGCGACGACCCACTGGTTGTCGCCAAGCTATTCGACGCCTATGGTTCGGCAAGCTGGTATCTCACTGAGTATGACAAGAGAGACCAACTGGCCTTTGGCTATGTCGTCGGTCTTGCCTATGATGAGTGGGGATATATCTCTCTTGAGGAGCTCTCCGACGTACAGCACCCTATACTGGGTGTACCCCGTATCGAACGAGACCTCTACTTCAAGCAGAAACCGTTCTCTGAACTGGGCCTTTGAAAAGAAGTGGTTCACTAAATATGAGATCAGCCAAGTCTACCTTGGCTGATTTTCATGCGCAGACATCATAACCATCCACATTTCCCCTTATCATCTTCATCGGTTCGAGGCTTCGAGATGTTTGGGTGACGATGACTACGGAAGGATCAATCAATCCTGAGCCATTCTACAAAGCTCTTTCAAGGGTGTTCAGGCCGTAGGCCGGGGCCTGAACACCTCTTGAAATCTCGGAAATTCAAATTTTTCTGAAAAATATTTTCCTCCTGAAATGGCATCAGCTCCCCTTTTCCAATTTTTTTCAGAAGAAATTTGAGTTCCCTCAGAGCATTGTGATGAATCGGCAGGATTAATCGTCCTGAATTTTATTTTTCTAATTTCTTATTATGAACAAGGAATTGCAACAATACGCTGAGTCGTATGAGGCTGAAATTTTAGCCTATGAACAACTGGACAGCACAGATTTTATCAAACAGTACATCGATTCAAACTACGACTGCAGTAGTGATGAGGAGGATGTAATGATCCAGGAGTATTTCGATTGCCTGGAGATCCAGCATTACAGAAACAAGGATTCAGAGTATGACTACTTTGAGATCACACTTGGGTATGGTGGACCGAATATCTATCTGAACGTGAACAGCAGGTGGGAGTCAGTTGAGTACATCATCAGCTGGTGATGGGAGACCTACAGGAAGGATCTGAGCCATCTGTACAGTGCAATCAATCAGCTCTATGCGTTGGATTGTTACTGCTGATAATTATTGCTCCCGGCTTTGGCTGGGAGTTTTTTATTGTGTGCTATTGTCTCTCCTCGGCCTTTTTATAGACTGCACTCCGTTCACGCTTACCCACTGCAATCACTGAGATAAACAAGACCTCATCTTCTACCCGATAAATCAGCCGAAAACCTGAGCGGCGCAACTTGATCTTGTAACAGTTCTCCATTTTCCTCAACCTGGCTGAAGGCACCCTTGGGTGGATCAACCGCTCCTCCAATTTTTTCTTGAACTGCTGCTGCAAGGTTGGATCCAACTTCTTCCACTCCTGCAGCGCCAGCTCATGAAACTGAAGCTCATAACTCATCAAGGTTAACCTTTACAAAAGGCCCATCGGTACGTTCATTCACCAATCGGGCATCCTCCAGGTCCTCGA
>Ga0233440_1002365_pt1 | contig 15612 bp, 19 predicted proteins | sample SI_123_September_5_FD_182791 | JGI IMG/M metagenome (GOLD analysis project Ga0233440, IMG submission 182791) | Seawater microbial communities from Saanich Inlet, British Columbia, Canada - SI_123_September2016_120_MG | ecosystem: Environmental > Aquatic > Marine > Inlet | place: Canada: British... | reverse complement strand
GATACCTTTAATTTATTTTTCTTTGTGGTTATTATCTTTAATTATCATAGGATTCTTTATTAAATGACTATTTTTTTTTAATAGTTATTTAATTTATATATAATTATTTTTTTTTACTAGTAACCATTCTAAAATATATAATCTTTTTTTATCTAAAAACTATGTTTTTTTTACCTAGTAACCATTTTTAAATAAATAAAAAAAATTATATTTGTTATTTACTGTCAAGTTTTTTCAGTAATGTTATCATCCATTAAAAAATATCATTGAAACCAATTTTATGTAAAGATTGTTCTAAGAATATTTCTTTAAATGGATGGATAAAAATATCTTTCTTTTGTTGTTTTGAAAGTTTTTTTACTTTAAAAGAACTAGAATGATGAAAAATAGAAAACACTTTGTTAAGAAACCATTTTTTATTAAGTATATCTTTATTATATTTTTCATAAAAAGCTTTTAAAATAAGACCAGAAGAATAAATTATTTTATCTTTTTCAGAATAATTATAATGATTTGTTAATCTTGAGAATTCATTTTTAAAGAAACTTTGTGAATATTTTTCAGGTAGTTGAGATAAATATATTTTATAAAGGAATAAATTATCTAATTTATTAATCATTTCTGGAGATTCATTATTTTTCTTTTGAATATTTTTAAATTCTAAAATAGTAGAACTTGGAAAAATATTAGAAGAACTAAAAACAAAAGAAATAATATTTTTAATTCTAGTGTCTTTATTTTTATAAGAAGAGAAGAGAGAAGGAAGAGAAATAGTAAAATTATAAATATTAAAATTACCAGTGAAATGATTATTATTATGATTGATATAATAAACAGAAGGAGTAGAAGAATGACTATCTTGGTGTGCAGGGATACCTATATTTAACCAAAAATGAGTTTTAGTATTTATATCAACAAAGTGATAAAGATTTTTTATAGCTTCTTCAAAACATCCTTTATTTAGTTTTTTAGAAAATCCTAGATCAAAATAGATAAAATAAATAATAGCTTCAGGGTGTATTTTGTAAGATTTGAAATTTGAAATAAAAGATTGAAGAAGAGAGTTAATAGAAAAATTAATTCCATCTTGAGTTAATTCTTCATAATAAGTATTAAAATCATTAATAACTTTATTATTAAAATGATTTTTAGATAGAAGTTTTAGTTGTAAACTCCTAGTAGATAATTTTTTATCTAAATCATTAAAAAATGATTGATTTGATTTAACTATATCACTATAATTATTGAAATTAATTTCTATCATAATATTCCTTTATATTGATTAATAAGTTTTAACAGAATTAATTGGAATACAAAAGAAATTATTTTCTTGGTCAAAACCATTAAAGTAAACAACACCATCGTTAGAAAAACATTCAACAATAGTAAAATTAAAATCTTGGTCAAAATCATTTAAAGAAGAACAATCAACAAAAAAGTCTAATTGTTCATCAAAAATAATTTGTTCAATTCTATTATTAATAGCATTATCATTCAAAGTAGATAAAGCATAACCAGTAACACAGTTCATACCTGATTGATTAGTAGTAATAAACTTGTATAATTCTTCTCTTAGTTCTTTAGTGTATGACATTTTAAACCTTTAATTTATATTATTATAGTGAAGTTATACTTAAAACAAAGTTAAAAGTGAAGACAGAGTTAAAATATTTTAAAACAAATTAGTGTTTACTTAAAGAGGAGTTGAGGAAAATAGATAAAAAGTATATAAAAGAAGTAAATGAACAAATAGAAAAAGATAGTTTTTATATTTGGGTTATAATAAACATAAAGGAAAAAAAATGAAAAAAAAATTAATAGCAGCAATACTAACAGCAACAACAATAGTAAATGCAAATATATATGGGGAGATGGAAGTCCAAGTTAAAAATGTCCAAAAAGTTTTAAAAACAGTGACAATAAGAAAAGCAGAAAAAGAATGTTGGACTGAAATAGTACAAGTGAGAGTGGATGAAAATGAAAAAACAGCAGGGAATCAATTATTTGGAGCATTATTAGGTGGGGCATTAGGAAGTCAATTTGGTGGTGGTTCAGGTAAAAAAATAGCAACGGTTGCAGGAGCAGTAATAGGAGCTAATACAATGGGTGATACAAATGGTACTGAAAATATATATGAAGAAAGAGAAATAGAGAAGTGTAAAACTAAGTATATCCCAAGAACAGAAGAAAGATTTTCACATTATGTTAATTTCGCAGATTTCGGTGGAAAAGAAATAAAAAAAAGAAGTAGAATACCTTTAGAAACAATAACAATTAGATATGATTACTAAGTTAAATAGTTGAATGAAAAGAAAAGATATACTTCAAGAAATTATAAATTATGACACTAAAGTAAATATGAGAAAAGAATTAGAGAGAAAAGGATATAAAAAAAAAGTTAAAACAAAAAAAGAAAAATAAATATTATAATTTAATATTAAAATATCTTATAATTGAAACAAGATAATATAAAAAATGTCAAGGGAGGAAAAATGGCAAAAGAAAACAAAAATAATTCTGAAATTAGTAGAAGGGATTTTTTTAAAAAAGCAACAGCAGCATCTATTAGTACAATTGCAGCAGCATCATTATTAGATCCAGTGAAAGCAATAGCAAGTGATGATCCAGCAATAATGGAACATCCAAAGTGGGGACAATCTTGGGGTGACCCAGTAACTAAAAATAGATATGGTATTCCATCAGCATATGAACATAATAACATAAGAAGAAATACAAAACTTTTAACATCAGGAAATTATAGAGCAGCAATAGCAGTTACACCTATACATGAAAGTGAAGGTATAATTACACCAAATGGTTTATTCTTCTCAAGATGTCATGGTGGGGTAGCACATGTTGATCCAACTGAATTTAGACTTATGATAAATGGTTTGGTAGATAAAGAGATAGTATTAACATTAGATCAATTAAAAAAATATCCAAGAGTTACAAGAACACACTTTATTGAGTGTCCTGCTAATGGTGGACAAGAGTGGAGAAGACCACAATATGACTCTTTACAATTTGCAAAAGGTTTTATGGCTTGTGCAGCTTGGACAGGTGTATATATTAAAACAATTTTAGAAGATTTAGGATTAAAACCAGAAGCAAAATGGATGTTAGCAGAAGGTAGTGATAACTCTGAAATGGGAAGATCTGTTCCAATTGATAAAATATTAGATGATGCTATGTTAGTTTGGGGTCAAAATGGTGAAGCATTAAGACCAGAACAAGGTTATCCATTAAGATTACTTCTTCCAGGTTGGGAAGGTAATTTATGTGTTAAATGGTTGAAAAGACTTGAATTTGCAGAAGAACCATGGTATGCAAAAGAAGAAACAGCAAAATATACTGCACTTAAGCCAACGGGTAAGTCAATACAGCATTTTTATGCGAATGAAGTTAACTCTACAGTAGTTAGTCCAAGTCCTGAAAAAGATTGGAAACATCTTGAAGATGGAGACATTATTGAAATTGAAGGTCTTGCTTGGTCTGGTATGGGGACTATCACAAGAGTTGATTTATCATTTGATGGTGGAAACAATTATGTTAATGCACATATCAAAGGTGAAGTTCTACCAAAATGTTGGACAAGATGGAGTTATATGCATAAATACAAAAAAGGTGAAGTATTGTTATTAACTTCAAGAGCAATGGATGATGCAGGTTTTATTCAACCAACAGTAGATCAAGAAGTATTCGGAAATAATGTAAAAAAAGAAGATTATGGAAAAGATAAAAACAAAGGAATGGGAGTTGAATCTGTATATCACAGAAATGCTGTTGAAACTTGGGAAGTACAACCAAATGGGGAGGTAAAACATGTTCAAATTAGAACAATATAAAAACATAACAATTTCTGTTATTGTTGCAGCAACATTATTAAATACAACTTATGCAAATGATAATGCATATAATGGTAAATGGGAAGCAAAGGAAGATATTAGTGGTGGAGTTTATTATCCTATTAAAAATGGAAAAACAGGACCATATGTAGTTAATCCTCAAGTATTTAAAGATTCAAATGTAAAAAATAAAGAAACAGGTGTAGTTGGTAACCTAAATCATGGAAGAAAAGCAACACCAAATGAATTAAAAGCTTGGAATAAAGATATAAATGGAAAAAATGAAGGAATACCTGAAGGTACTGGTTATGTTGATGAGGGTGAAGCGATTTATGAAAATCAATGTATAATGTGTCATGGAGACTTTGGTTCTGGTGGTGGTGGTTATCCAGCACTTTCAGCAGGGAAAGCAAAAGAAATAAAAAGAACTTTAAAAAACAATAGATGGATGAATCCAACAGCTGAAGGTCCTTCAAGAGTGTTTGGTTCATACTGGCCAGTTGCAAGTACAATGTGGTGGTATATTAGAGATGCAATGCCTCACACCAAAGCAAAAACTTTAACAGATAATGAAGTTTATTCACTTACAGCATATATGTTATATATTAATGGTATGAAAGTAGATGGTGAAATTGTAGATGAATCATTTAAATTAAATAAAGAAAAGTTTTTAAAAATCAAAATGCCAAATAGAAATGGGTTTGTCCCTGATATTGACGGTAAAAAAGGAATTGAGAATACAAAAGAATTTTATAAAAACCCAGATAACTATGGTGGAATAAGACTAAAAAAAGGTGAAGAGCCTTGTATGTCAAATTGTCAACAAACAGATAATATAGTAAGAGTAGATGGTGGAATTACGGATTTTGAACCACCTATGTCTGTATTAAGAGATTTACCAGAAAAAAAAGAAAGTAAATCACATAAAGTAACATTTGATACCAAAGCAGCATATGAAGCAAATTGTACAATGTGTCATGAAACAGGTGTAGCACCAGCAGCAGGCGATAAAGAAGGTTGGAAACCATTTATGGAAAAAGGACTTGAGAAAGTTTATATAAATGGTTTAGAAGGTACTAATATGGGTATGCCAGCTAAAGGCGGTTCTTCATTAACAGAAGAAGAATTTAAAAAAGTTGTAGACTATATATTAAAATAAAAGGAGAGTTTATGAATAGAAGGAATTTTTTAAGTTTTGCAGGAGGGTTTGTAGCCTTATCTGTAATACCAGGTAGTTTAAGTGCTAAAGATTATAGAATATCAAAACCTTTAGTTTGGGAAGCACATACAATAGATGAAGCAACAAAAGCATTATATGGTGTTAAAAGTGTAATTGAAAGTACAGAAATAAAAATTGATGTACCAAAGATTAATTCAAGCGGTGCTTCAGTTCCAGTTAAATTTAGTACAACAATAGACGCAAAAACTATATCATTATTTCAAGACGCAAATCCTGAAAGTGCAGTAGCAGTATATGAAGTAAATATATATGATGAAAAAAAATATGAAGTTAAAATTAAAATGGAAAAAGATGGTGTAATCATGGTTCTTGTTGAAGGGACTGATGGTAGGATTTATATGTCTAAGGTATCAACAAAAGTTGCTGCTGGTGGATGTGAAGGATAAAGGAGATAAAATGGCAAAAAATAAAATAACAGCATTAAAGATAAAAGTAAAAAAAGGTATTGCAATTGCAAAAATGGCAATAAGTCATCCAATGATAACTTATAATCAAGCAAAAGCAAAAACTGGTGATAAAGAGGATGCAAACTTTATTACTCATATAACAGGTAAAATAGGTGAAGAAACTGTATTAGATATATCTACTAGTCAATTCTTCTCTAAAAATCCTATTTTTAAATTTAATTTTAAATGTAATTCATTTAAGATAGGGAGAAAATTGTCTGGTAGAGAAATAGATAAAGGTGCAGTAAGAAAAAAAGATGAAATAGGTGATATTCTTATTATTACAGCAGTTGATAGAAAAGGTAATACTTATACAAAATCAGTAGAACTTGCATCAAGAAAAAGAAAAAGGAGATAAAATATGATTTTTTTAAAAAAATTAATGATATCTTTGTTAACAGTAACAGTATTTAGTGGTTGTGCAAATAATGTATATGCAAAAGAGATAAGGGAAGATATTAGAATTAAAACAGCAAAATATACTAATGATATAACAATAGAAAGTATAGAAAAAGCATTTAAAAAAAATGGTTTTATTATTACAGGAAATAACAATATGAATCTTGCTTTTGAGAAAAGATTCCAAGGTGGGGAAGATTATAAAGACTATAGATTAATGTTTGTATATAATCCAAAAATAATGACTAAATTATTAAAAAATTATCCTAAAGCAGGATTGTTAGCTCCATTAAGTACTTCAGTGTATTCAAAAGAAGGGAAAATAATAAATATTTCTTCTTTAACACTTATAGGTATGTCAAGAATATCAGGAATACCTAAAACAAATAAAGATTTGATAGAATTAAGAGATACAATGACTCAAGCATTAAAAGATGCATTACCAAATGGAAAAGATAAAGAATTAAGTTATAAAAAAGTAAGACCAGATGGTGAAATTTTAACTAAGTTTAAATTTATTATTAGAAGTGATAGTAACGATATGGAAGAAGTGAAAGAAAATTATCAAGAAATGTTAGAAGGAGAAATAGAATCAAATGGATTTATTGTAGCAGGGTTTAACCCTATTAATGAAGATCTTATTGCAAGTGGTGTAAAAAATTATGATTATTATGATAGTTATTCTATTTGTAAGTTAGAAGTTATTTATCCTGTACATAAAACACATCCAGAAGTAGGAGCATTAGCACCTTGTACTATGTATATGTATAAACAAAAAAATGATAAATATACTTATATGGCATACCCTTCAGTATATAACTGGATAATGACAACAAATATTGAAGATGATTATTCATTAGTTCCGTTGATTGACGCTCAGAATCTACTTGAAACTACTATAGATAATATAAATGAATAAAACCAATAAAAACTGAAATATGGTAGTTTCAGTTTTTAGATAAAATACTTGTATTAAAGAATTTTATTTTCTTATAAACAAGTATTTTATAATTTTAAATGAATATATTTTAAAGTATAAAACATATATATAAAATCTAAAAAAAAGAAATAGACTAAACTATTGCTAATATTTTTTTAGAAAGGTAAGTTCTACCTTTGTCAGTAATTTGCAGATAAACTTTACCACCAATTTTAGTATAAATTACAAATTCATTTAAAGTTCTGTGAGAAATAAGATTGTCAATCCTACTATTAATAATAGTTGTAGTTCTACCTTCAACATTTTGTAAATCAGATTTTTTTACTTTAACCATTTTTAAAATACCATTTTTTAATTGTTTAGAAGAAATTAGATCTTCATGTTGTGATAATACAGATAATACCGGGATAATTAACTTTGTTTCAGAAATTGTTTTCATTTATAACCTTTTTTGTTTTGTTAGTGTAATTATACTCCAACAAACCTTAAATATAGATTAAAATTTCTTATTTGTATCTTGATTTTTTTGTTTCTTTTCTAATTTTTTCACCAATTAATTTATCATATATTTTATTAGTTAATTTACATTAAAAATGATGAATATGATTTAACTAAATAACTAGATTAACATATGTTTGTTGTAATTGTTCTTGTGACATTTGAAGATATATTTGTCTTTTAAAAGCATTGATAGATTTATCTAAAAATAAAACCTTATCCAATAAAGGTAAAGAAGAACAACCATAAAATAGACAATACATAGTAGAAACAGAAGATATATCTAATAAAGGAATAGTAGTTAAAGAAGAACAATTACAAAAAAAACCAGACATATCAGAAACATTAGAAGTATTAAGTAAAGGTATTTCTTTTAAAGAAGTGCAACTTCTAAAAATGGAATTCATATTAGTAACATTAGAAGTGTCCCAAGAATCAATATCAAAATAAGTAACATTAGAAATATTATAAAATAAAGAAGACATATCAGTAATGTTAGATACATCTAAAGAATTTAAAGGTTTAGAATTAGTTTTAATAATTTCTTGTAATTCTTGTTTATTTTTAACTAAATATTTTGTCATTAGATATCCTTCTTATTTTTATAGATAATTATAGGTATATATACCTTAAATATAAATTAATAGTATTAATATTAAGAGAAGAAATTAAAATAAGAATTATCATATATTTTATTAGTTAATTTACATTAAAAATGATGAATATGATTTAACTAAATAACTAGATTAACATATGTTTGTTGTAATTGTTCTTGTGACATTTGAAGATATATTTGTCTTTTAAAAGCATTGATAGATTTATCTAAAAATAAAACCTTATCCAATAAAGGTAAAGAAGAACAACCATAAAATAGACAATACATAGTAGAAACAGAAGATATATCTAATAAAGGAATAGTAGTTAAAGAAGAACAATTACAAAAAAAACCAGACATATCAGAAACATTAGAAGTATTAAGTAAAGGTATTTCTTTTAAAGAAGTGCAACTTCTAAAAATGGAATTCATATTAGTAACATTAGAAGTGTCCCAAGAATCAATATCAAAATAAGTAACATTAGAAATATTATAAAATAAAGAAGACATATCAGTAATGTTAGATACATCTAAAGAATTTAAAGGTTTAGAATTAGTTTTAATAATTTCTTGTAATTCTTCTTTGTTTTTAACTAAATATTTTGTCACTTGTTTTCCTTCTAATTTTTATAGGTAATTATAGGTATATATACCTTAAAGATAAATGGTATTGATATCTTTTTTCAGAGTAAGGTCTAACAATAAAAACCTAACTTAAAAAAAGAAGAATATAATATTCTTTCTTTAATTAAGTCACTAACTGTGAAGGAAACGAACAAAGAACCTATATTTACTTAAGAAGTTTCTTCTTTTGTTAATATTTGGTAAGTTTCTGAAATTATTCTTATACAAGGTCATAATTCCTTCTAGTCAATATCTTTTTATGGATAGGTTTGATTACTTTTAATCAACCTTTTAATTATGGTTATGAATTAATTTCGAATAGTAATATCTAACAGATTAACTGACGTCAATTCATATCCAAGATGGTTTATTAAAATCAGAGGTTTCACTTTCTAATTAGTGGATGTATCTTGAAGTATTTTTTTAGATTCTTCAAGTTCTTTTTGTCCCATAGATGTAATTTGTTTAACAATAGGTTTAACAACTTCTTCATCATGTTCTATAAATTCTTGTTTATGTTCCATATGACCACCAATGTTTTGTGGTAATGAATATTGTCCAAAGACACCATTAACCATTAAAAATATTAAGAAAATAAATATAACCATAATATTTAAACCTATGTAATATATTTTAGTAGAAAGAATTTCTTTTTCATTGATATCTTTAATTAGTTTCTTGTAGAAAACTCTCATAAGTACAAGAGAACCTACAAAAAATAAAACAGAAAATATTAATTGAATAGTATTCATAAAATTTCCTTATTCTTTTATTTGTTTAGTTGGTGTATTAACTTGTCTAAAAACAACATCACCAGTTAAAGCCCAAGGTGTACCATTCTCAGCAGATTTATTAATTGCTTCTAAAACCATATATTTTTCAAGACTAGGTGTCATTTTTGTTGAAATAACTTTATCAACCTCAAGTGCAATTTCAGCTCTAATAATATCTAATTTTTTTTGTTCTTTTGCAATTTCAATATCAGCGGCAATAGCCTTCATTTTTGTAGCTTTTTCAAGGTTAATTTTTGCAAAATCTTCTTTTGCTTTCATAACTGATTCAGGATAAGAAACTTTACTAAAAGTTAAATTTACAATTTTAATAGGACTTTTCTTTAGTGTTTTTCTAACTTCTGATTCTACATAACTTCTAACAACAGCAAGATTAGCAATGATTTCATCAATAGAATAATTATTTAATGCAATTCTAACAGTATCCCTTAAAACAGGTTTAACAAAAGTATTATATACTTTAGATTCAGGGATAACCAATTGTCTAAGGTTATTAATATCAGGAATACCTTTTACTCTATCAAAGATTTCATTAATAGATTTATCATCTTTTTTTACTCCATATTGAAGAGCAATTTCTAATTCCATTTCTAAATCACTTTTTTTAATAAAGAATTTTCCAGGAACTAATGTACTATTTTCAGCAATAGATAATCGTACTAATTTAGGACAAGCACTAGTAAAACAAGAATCTAATCTAATAGCTCCACTTTTAGAAATCTTTTTTTCCAAACCAGAAGTTGTTAATTGTTTTGCAACTTCACTATTTTCAATTAAAACTTTTTCCCCACAACCAGTAAATAAAACAGAAATCATACCTGCACCAAGTAATGTTTTTAATATATGTTTTTTCATATTTTTCCTTTCGCCATATAGGACTTTTTAAAATATATAATAATATTATACACAAAGTAACCTTAAGGGTAACTAAAAGTAGTTAAGAAAAGTTAACATTTGATAAATATAAATATAGAAGTAAAAAAACTAATAGATTGTTAATGAAGTTTCCATTTGAAATGTTTGCTTCATTGATAAAAAGTAAAACTACCCGAAAAGGTTTAAAACGAAAAGAGGTAAATCTTACAATGTAGATGCACTGCTAAAACAATCAGCGAATTTTTTTTAGTACCATTAATCATTGTGACAAATCTAATTGGTCCAAATGGAATAACTTAAAAAAAGAAGAATATAATATTCTTTCTTTAATTAAGTCACTAAATGTGAAGGAAACGAACAAAGAACCTATATTTGCTTAAGAAGTTTCTTCTTTTGTTAATATTTGGTAAGTTTCTGAAATTATTCTTATACAAGGTCATAATTCCTTGTAGTCCATATTTTTTTATGGATAGGTTTGATTACTTTTAATCAACCTTTTAATTATGGAATAAAAAAAAAAAGAAATGTTAAAAATAAGAATATAAAAATGATAATTTTTGATTATAATAAAGATAAAAAAAAGGATTTTTTAATGGAATATAATAGTAGTGAGTTTTTAATTGAGACAGAGGTACCTTCTTCAGAAGTTATTATATCAAGAACAGATTTAAATGGAAATATTACATTTGTTAATGAAATATTTACAACTATAAGTGGTTATACAGAAGAAGAGATGATAGGGAAACCACACAATATCTTAAGACATCCAGATATGCCAAAGGTAGTATTTGAAGAAATGTGGGAAACATTGAGAAAGACACAAAGATGGGAAGGAATAGTTAAAAATAAAAGAAAAGATGATGGTTTTTACTGGGTTAATGCAATGATTTTAGGTGTATTTAAGGATGGAGAATTAGTAGAATATAAGTCAGTAAGATTACCTATAAATGATAAACAAAAAGCAGAAAGTCAAAAAAGGTTTGATAAATTAAGAAAAGAGACTAATGATACTACAAGAACAATTATATATAAATAAAAAAGTTCTTATTCCACACTTAAAAGGTTTGATTACTTTTAATCAAACCTATCTATGATTATTTCTACCATTTCAGTTGGTATTCATTTATATTTATTTTTTTTAATAGATTTTCTTTTAGCCATTTAAATACCTATGTTATATACAAAACAGCATTAAACATAGATTAAATTTAATGGATATTTTATCATAATTTTATAGACTTTTTAAATATTCAAGTTGGTTTATCAATGGTTGTATTTGTTGATTAGGACAATTCATTTTATCTAAATGTTTAATAGATTTTTTTAGATTTTTCTTAACTCGTTGAATATCATCTAGACTTAAACCATTTAAATATTCATTTTTTTGTTCTTGTTCTTTTTTATTTTCTTGTCTTCTGAAGAAAATATCACTTGCATTAATCCAGTGAAAACCATCATTAAAAGTATTGTTTTTAATACTAATTAAGTGTTTTACAAGATTTTTTTCATCTTTGAAATCAATTTCAAAAGAAATAGTAAATGTTTCAAATTCATTATCATTAGATTCATAGAACTCATCAAAGTTTGACACCTGTAGTAGATTTAAAAATCTAGAAGTATCTAGTGTATCAAGATAATTATCAGGATAAATAATCAAATTTTTATCAACCCATTTAAAAGATACTGTATGTTTTATTAATAATTTTTCAATTTCTTTAAGTGATACAGTTGTCTCTTCATAATCTAAATGTGGTATTTTTTGTGTTAAAGGTTTCATATTATTGCCTTTTTTTTATATATATAATTATATAGTTAAGTCCCTTAAAGGTAGATTAAACCAAGTGTTTTAATTAATAAGACTCCAATATTCTTTGATATATTCCAATCTTAAAGATTTATCATTAAAACATGTATCTTCTAAATCTTGGACATGATCTAAATCATCAAACATATCACCACCACAGCCACAATCACAACCAAAAAGTATGCTGGAATCATTTATAGCGTTAGATTGTATTTTTTGAGTTAAATCTTCTATTTTATAAATTAATTCTATTAATTTATCCAAGTTTGTATTCATTGTAATTTTATCTAGTGCTTCTTGATCAGTAAAATCAAGTTTAGAATCAAATTGTTCATCAATGTTAGTATCTTTAAACTGATTAATTATATCTTCCTTTAATTTATTTCTTAATAATACATAATTATTATCAGAGTGCAAGTCACTAAAACTACTATCTCCACTAAAATGATCTAATAATCTATAGTGAAAATCAATATTATTAATGTTATTACAAAGATTATTTATAAATGCATTTTTAATAGTATGAAAAAATGGTTCAGATAACATAGTAGGATGGACTAAAATATCAAACCAATTATAATCATCTAGGATACCATTAAGGGGATACCATCTAGGGTTACAATTATCTAATTCAACTTTTATATTAAGATGGTTATCAATTTTTTCTAGATTGAAAACTTCTTTAAATAGATTTTTATTTTGAAAATCTTTTGATTGAATAAAGTCATTAACTTTTTTATCAGTTATAGGATATACTTTAAATGATTTCTTATTATTTGAAAATTCACTTACTTGAACATATTCATTAAATTCTAAAGAAAAGAATATTTCACCAATCTCAATAACATTACTAAAAGATAATATTTCACAGCAAGGATATTCTTGGTTATGTTCATCTAAAGTGATTACTTTTAAACAGGATTGTGAAAAATGGTTAGTAAACCACTTAATATCCTGTAAAATATTTTCATCTAATTCTTTTTGTGAAAGATCAATAAACTTAGTATTACGTGTTCCATAATGTCCTTTTTCATCAATTGCATTGTAACATATTTGTATTTTCTTATTAGAACTAGAATTAATAATGTGTTCTTTAATTAAATCTTCATATTCAGTACTTTTATTTTTTTTGAAGGTACTTTGTGGTTCTCTATAGAATAATAATTCTTCATTACAAGAACAACCTCTAGGGACACAATTGGTACACCATTGATATTTACTTGTTCCATCAAAGTAAGTTGCTTCATTTTCAAAACAAGTTGTACAAAATAACATATAAAATCCTTTATTTGATATATATAAAATTATATAATATAGAAATGACATATAACGTCATTAAAAAAAAGTTTTAAAAGATAAAATTAGATAGGATGAACTTTAGTTCTTTCATAATTAAAAGGTTGATTAAAAGTAATCAAACCTATCCATAAAAAGATATGGATTACAAGGAAAAAAAAAAAAAGAATTTTAATATTATACTTTATAATATTAAAAAGAGAAAGAAAAGAGTAAAAATGAATTTAAATATATATGACTTAATAGGTATAGTGGGGTCAATAATAATAGCATATTTTTACTTTTATGCTCAATATAAATATACTTTTTTAAATTCCTTTAATTTTTTTCTTGGGAATATAATAGGTTCTTTATTTATTGTGGTATCATTAATATTATCATCATTTAATATTGCTTCTTTTATAATTGAAACTTTGTGGATTGCGGTATCATTTTATGGTATATATAAGTATCATGTTATAAAAGACAGAGTCCTTGAAGACTTAACTGTAAGGCAAAATCAGTTTAGCATAGACAATATTCCAACTAAAATCACTGAAAGAATTTTTAATAAAGATGATATTGGGTTTGATATAATATTTAAAGATCAGATAAGTCAAGAAGAACATAACGAAAAATCAATGTCAATGGATACTTTTTTATTTAATGGAACAACAATGTTGACACCAAATGCTATAACATCATCTATACTTAACATTAATAATATTGAAAATGAATGGCGAATGAATAAAAATGTTTTTTTCATTTATTTGGATGAGAAAGATTACGGTAAAGAAGATTTGATTAAATTATTTGAAGATCAAAATATTAAAAAAGATAAATTAATAAAAAAGAATGAAAATAAACCTATTTTATTTTTTGTTACTGGGTTTATGAATAAAATAGAACAATATATAAATAAAGATGGTTCTGTATCAGATGTAGTATTTACATTACCTCGAGCGGGTATTAGTGGCGAAGCATCTAAATATATATCTGAAATGGATGTATTTTCTTATATTATCATAGATTCTATATCTTTTGAAACAGAAGAATCAAAAAAGAATGGGTTTGAAACAACATTTAATTTAATGAATATTAAAGAAAATGAAAAAACATTTACTCCATTGGTATATCACGCAAAAACACCTTCAAAAAAGAATGGTTATAACTCTTGTTCTATAAGATTGGGGAATGTTCCTTGCGGAATAATACCAGGATATCCAGTAAGTGTAAAAATTAAATAAGAAAGGAAAAACAATGACAGATAAATTTAAAAAAAGAAAAGAATATTTAAGTAAAATCAAAGAAAATCCTTTAATAATAATAGTAACATCATTTGGTGTTCCTATACTTGCTTTACTGTGGGATTTTACAATTGATAATGTAGATACTATAGTGATTATAAGTATGTCTTTATTTATGTTTATTTTTATTATTTCTATAATATTAATAATTCAATCTATTTTAGGAACAGCATTAAAAGAAGAGTTTTATTCAAAAATAGATATTTTACAAAAGTTTATAGAAAGTAGTGGGACTGGATGGATCAGTAGTGACAATGAGTTATCTCTAAAAGAAAAAACTGTAAAAGATATAACGGTAGTGACATCGGATATGAAAAATGATATTATTGATGGTGATATTTCACAAGTAGTTTCAGAAAACTTAGAAGAGGGTAAAAAATATTTATATATTATACCTAAAACAACAAAATCACTATCTTTGATAGAAGAATATAAAAGAGTCCATGAATTTCAAGAAAAGCAAGTTAGGGTGATTTTTATAGAAGAACAGGATTTTCACTTTTTAAATGAAATAGTTGTATATGACTTATTTAATAAAAAAGATATTGAATCTTATATAGTATTTCCGTCAAATACACATTCATTACACATTAAGTTAGATAAGAGACACACAAATAAAATCGTTGGTATAGTTAAGACAATAATAAAGACTCATAAAAGTTTTTATTTGATAGACGATGAAGTACAACAAGAGTTAGAAGATGTAATGGATAATGTTAATAATACAGATAATAATACAGATAATAATAAAATAAACAAAGGATAAATATGGGAAAATATAATGATAATTTTGGAATAAATAAGGAACAAATTTTAAAAATGTTAGTGGATGAAATGGATAATGTTAATAATACAGATAATAATAAAATAAACAAAGGATAAATATGGGAAAATATAATGATAATTTTGGAATAAATAAGGAACAAATTTTAAAAATGTTAGTGGATGAAATGGATAATGTTAATAATACAG
>Ga0233440_1002363_pt1 | contig 15626 bp, 12 predicted proteins | sample SI_123_September_5_FD_182791 | JGI IMG/M metagenome (GOLD analysis project Ga0233440, IMG submission 182791) | Seawater microbial communities from Saanich Inlet, British Columbia, Canada - SI_123_September2016_120_MG | ecosystem: Environmental > Aquatic > Marine > Inlet | place: Canada: British... | reverse complement strand
CAGAAACTCGTAAATTTATCGACAATCAAAAAATTAATCGCATCATTTTACTGTCTGACGGACTTGCCAATGTGGGACCTCAAACTCCCAGTGAGCTTGGTGAACTAGGAAAAAGTCTTGCTAAAGAAGGCATTTCTGTCACAACCATTGGCTTAGGCTTAGGTTACAACGAAGACTTAATGACCAAGTTGGCGGGTAAAAGCGGTGGCAATCATACTTTTGCAGAAAATGCCTCAGACCTTGATAATATCTTTCAAAATGAATTTAACGATGTTTTATCCGTAATTGCACAGGAAGTCACCATTACCATTGAATGTGCAGAAGGTATCAGACCGATTAAAATATTGGGTCGTGATGCCAATATTTATGGTCAAACAGTCATGGTCAATTTAAACCAACTCTACAGTAATCAAGATAAATATGTCTTATTGGAAGTAGAAATTCCAAGTCATCAGGCTAATAATAAAATTAAAGTAGCCTCTGTTAATATAAAATATAACAATATGGAAACGCACCAAACCGATAAAATCAGTAGCAATGCTTATGTTAATTTCACCCCATCTCAAGCAGTTGTAGAAAAAGACACGGACAATGAAGTCATGAGTTCAGCCATAGAACAAATTGTCATCGAAAAAAACAAAGAAGCAGTACAATTAAGAGACAGTGGACTTATTCAGGAAGCAAAAAAAGTGCTTAGAAGTAATATTGGTCTGTTAGGTAGAAGTGCAACTAAGTACAAATCTAAAAAATTAAGAAAGCTCCAGGCTATTCAAAAGGAAGATGAATCTAAGGTCGATGATGATTCTAACTGGAACAGACAACGAAAATCCATGAGAAACCAACAATACAAATGGGAAACTCAGCAGGCTTATTGATTTTGTTGAGACGGGCAACCTCCTATGGTTGCCCTGAACATGAAATTTCAAATCGGCTAAAATCCCATAACACACCTATTCTGAAAGATATTTATGTATCGGAAAAACAAAGTTTTTTAAAATATAGATATTTTTATTTTTATTTTTATTTTTATTTTTATTTTTACCATGAAGTGCATGAGGATATTGAAGTTTTTTCTTCATTGTCTTCATGCACTTCATGGTAAAAAACTATACCATGCGCAGAGTATTTGAATATTTGCCCATCAGGGTATCATGTTCTTGTTAAAATAAAAGAGGTTAGATTTGAAAAACAAACAACTCATTATTTTCATCAGTATTGTTTTGCTACCCATTATTTTATTGTCAGGCATTGGCTCACTTTACATTAAAGACCAGCAAGAGATGACCAAACATCAAATCACTGGATTGTTAGAGCAAAAAATCGACAATGTTGATCGATTAATTACCCGTTTAATCAAAACTTATGAGCAAAACTATTTAACACTCGACCTTAGCAACAATCATTGGCAAATGAGACAACTGATTAACCAACGCGCGGATATCAGGCAAATCCTAATTATTAGTAAAGAACAACTATTTCCACCAGTCAACCAGCCACTAAGCAAAGAAGAAACTGATTTTTTAAGAAGAACAGCTCGGTTTCAAGCAGACATCAAATCCATTATAAAGCCCCCTACTCAGCTCAAAAAAATGAGACAAAAATCAGTTTCCACAGAAAAACCCAGTCATACCTCATCAATAGAATTAATACCCAATAAAAATCAAGGATGGAGTGTTTGGTATTGGGAAAATGGCATTAACCTGATATTTTGGTATCGTCAAAAACAGGGAAATTTAATTGCGATTGAATTATCCAGAATCAAATTGGTTTCAGATATTATTGGCATACTACCTCAAACAGGTGACAGTTCTTCACTTATTAATGATTCGATTCACCTAACCGACTCAAAAAACAGCACGTTATACCAATGGGGCCATTATTTACCCCCTAAAAACACCAAAGTAGTCATGGACAAAACACTCTCTTTTCCTCTCAATTCATGGAAAATCAACTACTACAGCCGTTACAATCAAACCAATCAAAGTCATTTTTTACCCATTTATTTTGGTTTTATCGCCTGCATACTATTACTAATCGGCCTATCCAGTTATTTTTACCGAGAAAACAATCGTGATTTAAAAGAAGCGCAACAACGAGTCAGCTTTGTCAATCAGGTGTCTCATGAATTAAAAACCCCCTTAACCAATATCCGAATGTATGCGGAACTGATTGATGAAGATGTTGATGAAGACATTGATCCTATTTTAAAACAACGATTAGGCATCATCACCTATGAGGCTCAACGACTTTCTCGATTGATTAATAATATCTTGAGTTTTGCCCGCAAACAACGCAATAAATTACGCATTCATCAATCACTGATTCAAATAGAAACCGTGGTACAGAACGTCATCGACCAATTTAATTTATCACTGAATAACAAACATTTTAAAGTTGAATTAACCCACCAATCATTAGTGCCTGTTTACGCAGACAGTGATTGTATTGAACAAATTTTAGGTAATTTAATCAGCAATGTAGAGAAATATGCAACTTCGGGAAAATATTTGGGCATTGATATCATTCAACATAAAGATAACACCACCATCGCTATTACAGATCATGGCGAAGGAATTCATCCTAAGTTACAGGAAAAAATATTTGATCCATTTTTCAGAACCCAAAACAAATTAACCGATGGTGTAACAGGAACAGGTATTGGACTGAATATCGCAAAAAACATGGCCAAATTACATGGTGGTGATTTAACGGTAAATTCATCTTCTTCTGGGTCAACATTTATTTTAACATTACAAACACCCATGGATATAAAATCATGAAAGTATTAATTGCAGAAGATGAAGATTTCATCAGAAAAGGATTGTCCGACATTTTAACTCAAGAAGGCTATGATGTCGTGTTAGCGGCAGATGGACAACAAGCCATAGAACTTTACCAACAACAGAAGATTGATTTTATTTGCTTGGATATTATGATGCCCAAAATGAATGGTTATGATGTTTGTCGTGAAATACGCAAAACCGATGAAAATATTCCCATTATTTTTATCAGTGCAAAAGCAGAAGAAATAGACAAAGTCATTGGACTTGAGCTGGGTGCTGATGACTATATTTTAAAACCCTTTGGTGTAAAAGAAGTCATTGCCAGAATTCGAGCAGTCACTCGACGCTGCCTGAGACAATGTAGCACGCCTCTAAATACAGAACTGGACAATAATTTTTTCATGGATGACCTGGAAATCTTACCGCTTGAATTAATCGCAAAGCGTCATCAAAATAACATTGAATTAAGCTTAAGAGACCTAAAAATTCTACGTTTTTTTAAGCAACATAAAAATGAAGTCATTGACCGTGATGCTTTATTTAATGCTTGTTGGGGTCACGACTATTTTCCGAGCAGCCGAACACTTGATCAACACATTTCTAAACTGAGAAAACGCATTGAAATCAATTCTAAAGACCCCAAAATCATTAAAACTGTTCACGGTGCAGGGTATCAATACAATGAACATAGGCATTTAAAATAATTTCCCCCATTTAAACACTTCTTGGCATACCAGATAAACACGAACATCATCCTTGTTCATCTGTGGTTAAAATAAATACAATTTATATTACTTTATATTGTAAAAACCAGCTAAAATAACCACATAAGCCGTATAAAAACAATAAATTAAGGAAATAAATGAGCATTAGAAACACATCCATTAATAAAATTGTTATCGGTGGTTATCTACTGATTCTCACACTCATTCCTGCCATCATCATTGTGGTTTTTAGTAATCTGGGCAATATTAAAAAAGATATCAATCAAATGACTGATATCACTAACCCATTAATTATTGCTTCAAATGAATTATCACAAACAATCAACTTATCAACATCTAATCTTGGCTTCTATCTACTGAGTAAAGAACAAAAATATCGAGAGCTTTATTTAAATGGACTAGACTCATTAACCGCTCAATCTCAAGTTATCAGCAATCTATTAAGCAAAGCACCTGATGAAAAAAGTAGCCAGCTACTCAAACAAATCAATAACGACATTGAACAACTCACATCACAAAAAAACAAAATATTAAAATTTTCCACTAACCCCAGTTTAAATATGCCCGCCAGGCGATATGCCGCAGAAAACCTCAACCCTTTGAGCAATGCCGTATTACAAAACCTAGAGCAAATTATTTCATCAGAACAAGAAGAAGATATTTCAGCTGAACGCAAAAAAATGCTGAGCATTGTCTATAACATAAGGTATGGCTGGATTCGATTTATTAATGAAATTCGGACTTTTTTAGCTGTTCGAGATAATTCTGTCATTGAAAATGCAAAATTATTCCAGGAATCCATTGTTGAAAATGAAAATGAGCTTCAAAAACACACTGATTTATTTACTTTTGAACAAGAAGAAGGCGTTGCGAACATAACAACTCTTCGAATAAAAATATTTAAAAATTTTTCAAAGATGATTAGCTTACAGCAAAGTCCTCAATGGAAAATGGATTCATACACCATTCAACAAGACATTGGTCCTCTAACCTTTCAAATCAATGAAAAACTGAATCAGCTCAACAAAATTCAAAAAGAAAAAAACCATCAAGCAACTTTAGCATTAGAGTCTCGAACCCAACAAGTCAAAATAACGCTCATCACTACTTTAATCATTTCACTGATTATTGGTTTGATAATAATGCAGATTGTCAGCAAGCAATTGTCTTTCTTAATTAACACCTTAAAAACTCACTTTGAATCTTTAAGTAGTGGCAATTTAATGTGTCACATGGACGAACAACATCGTGGTGAAATAGGCGAAATTGCACTCAGCATGAATGCTTTTATCGATCATCTACGACAAATGATTGAACGATTACAAAATGTCACCACACGACTATCAGTAGATGCTACGGAAATGGCCTCTATTTCTGATCACACACATACGGGGGTTGCACAACAACATAGAGAAACAGAACAAGTTGCCACTGCCATTACCGAAATGACAGCCAATGCTAAAACGGTTGCAGATAATGCATCTGACGCAGTGAATGCAGCAAGTAATGCCGCATCTGAGGCCACCAATGGAAAAGAAGTCGTTAACCAAACAAAATCTTCTATCAGCACATTGGCCAGTGATGTCTCAGAAGCCTCAAATGTTATCAGCCAATTGGAAGAAGATACCAATAGTATTGGAACGGTATTAGATGTTATTCGAGGCATTGCAGACCAAACCAACCTATTAGCTCTCAACGCAGCCATTGAAGCTGCCCGAGCAGGCGAACAAGGACGGGGGTTTGCAGTGGTTGCTGAAGAAGTTCGCACGCTTGCCAACAGAACACAAAATTCTACTCAGGAAATCCAACAGATGATAGAAAGCCTGCAATCAGCCACCCAAAAGGTTGTTGCGGTCATGTCATCAGGACAACAACAAGCACAAATCAGTGTCAACGAATCTGAAAACGCCAGTGATGCCTTACAAACCATCATTGAATCAATTGTAACCATTAACAATATGAACACTCAAATTGCAGTGGCTGCTAAAGAACAAGGCATGGTATCAGAAGACATCAATAAAAATATTCTGCGCATTACGGATGTGATTGATGATGCAGTAACCGATGCACAAAAGCTGTCTACGACCAGCCATGAAATATCAACCTTGTCTCAACAATTGGAAGAAATCATCAATTATTTTAAATTATCCTAAGCAAAATGTCTTTCAACTGAATAGCTTGAATAAATAAGCATAATTATTTTAACATTTTCGGGTATATTTTTTGACTTTTGGCACTTCTCTCTGACCGAATAGACTTCTGTACACTCAGAGCAGAATCACCAAAGGTCAAAAAATATCCCACAAAAAATTTATTAAAATAATTATGATCACCCACTTACAAATTTTTCCCCATAATAATGACATCAATATTGAATTGCTTATAATAGAGCCATCTTTTTTAAGGACTGGTAAAACCAGATAATTTATTAAAATGAGCTCATTAGAAAATTTCAGAATATGTTTTATTGGTGGCGGTAATATGGCAGAAAGCCTGATTGCTGGATTAATTAACAATCACTGCCCTGCTAACAACATCAATGTATCTGATCCAAATACCAAACAATTAACAAAAATTAAAGAACATTATTCAATTAATGTTTTTTCCAGTAATCAATTGGCAATTACGGATGCAGACATCATTATTCTTGCAGTTAAACCACAAATAATGAAAGAAGTGGCAACAGGTCTAATTGATTCATTAAAAAGTGACCAACTGATCGTTTCTATTGCGGCAGGCATTACTTGTCAAAACTTACAAACATGGTTACCTGCTGAATCTCCCCTTATCAGAATCATGCCAAATACACCAGCACAAGTACAATCGGGAGTCAGCGCTCTTTATGCTACTCCAGCGGTAAACCAATCACAAAAAGAGATGACTGACATTATTTTTAAAGCAGTAGGCTCAAATGTCTGGTTTGATGATGAACACAAGTTACATGCCGTTACTGCTATTTCTGGCAGTGGCCCAGCCTATTTCCTGTTAATGATCGAAGCAATGGAAAATGCAGCCATTGATTTAGGGCTAGAGCCAGACCAAGCAAGAGAGCTCTCTATTAAAACGGGACTTGGCGCAGCAAAACTAGCCCAGGAAAGCACTGAATCCCCTGCTTTATTGAGGGAAAACATTACCTCACCAGGAGGCACAACGGAACAAGCACTCAACCAGTTTGAACAAGGGCAACTTAGAACCCTGGTTAAACAAGCAACCCGTGCTGCCTATGAAAAATCAATCGAACTATCCGAACAATTAGGAGGCTCAAAATGAATGGATATTTAACCAATCCACTGGTATTTTTAGTTAAATTCTTTTTTGAATTTTACATTCTTTTAATTATGTTGAGAATTGTATTCCAATGGTTCAAGGCTGATTTTTATAATCCCATTTCTCAATTTATAGACAAAATGACATCACCCGTTTTAAAGGTAATGCATAAATTTTTACCCACACTTGGCCGAATAGATTCAGCAGCAGTATTGTTGTTGATTAGCCTACAAATGCTTGAATTTTTGATTATTATTTCATTACAAAACACATCAGTTAGCATACCAATTATTGGCCTATTATTATATTCCATTGGTGAACTGTTGGATTTACTCATTAATGTTTTCATCTTTAGCATTTTTATTCAAATCATCATTAGTTGGATCAATCCTGGTCTTTATAATCCAGTTGTCTCAATACTCTATAGCATTACCGAACCGATCATGGCACCTGCCAGAAAATTATTACCGCCCATTAGCGGTATGGACTTATCTCCCTTGCTGGTATTAATTGCATTACAAATATTGGCTATGTTGATTGTACCACCATTGCAATCATTTTTGGTTTAACAGAAATTATTATTCAAATTCTATACAAACAAATAAATTTTGACACTATAATTTCAAAACAAGTTATTCCATAAAAAACAAAAGGTAAGACCTTAATATGCCTGCAAAAAAAAGAAAAAATGCTTATGTTATCGTCCTTGGCAATGAAAAAGGAGGTACAGGAAAATCAACCACTGCCATGCACATTGCCATTAGTTTGATGAAAAAAGGAGCAACCGTTTCAACCGTTGATTTAGACTCAAGACAGCAGACACTAAACCGTTATATTAGCAATCGAATCAACTATGCAGAAAAAGAAAAACTAACAATTGGAATGCCTGGACACCACGTCATTCATCAATCTAACAAACCTGTACTGCCAGAAAAGCACAATGATGAAGCCGAAGAATTTACTGATTTAACACAGGAATTACGCAGAGAAAATGACTTTATTGTCATTGATTGTCCAGGTAATGACACCTCTTTAGCACGGTTAGCTCACTCACTGGCAAATACCTTAATTACCCCAATGAATGATAGTTTTATTGACCTTGATTTACTGGGCCACGTCGATCCTGAAACATTTAAAGTAGAAAAACTTAGCTTTTACAGCCAACTGGTTTGGGAATGTCGAAAAAATCGTGCGGCAGCCAATAAACCTGCATTAGACTGGGTCATTCTTAGAAATAGATTATCCACCACCCATGCTAAAAATAAAAAACGCATGGATGAAGCATTAAAACAACTTCAAAATAGAATTGCCTTTCGTTATATCTCTGGTTTATCTGAACGAGTTATTTATCGAGAACTATTTCCCCAAGGACTCACTTTAATGGATTTAAAAGACGTGAATAAAAAAGTCAAAATGTCCATGTCACATATTGCTGCCCGTCATGAAATGAGACGATTATTGAGTGAATTAAAACTACCTAATATTGATTAAGGGATGAGCACGAAAATAGTTGCATAGTCGCTCTACCTAACTATTTTTGTAGCAAAGAAGACAAACAAAATTTCTGTACAATATGGGTAGTTTATTGCGTGTTATCTTAAAAGCTTAGGGGAAGCGAAATAAATAAATATCCAAATTGCGTAGGATTTTTGTTTGCCTTTGAGGCGCAAAAATAGGTGTGTAGTCGAACTACACAAGTATTTTTGCAACAAAAAAGGCGGGCAAAAAAATAAGCAAGTTGGATGTTTATTTATTGCGCATCCCCTTATCATCCTCTTCTGAATCAACAATCATCAACAACTCATCAAATGAGTCCTGATCAATGACTCCTACTTCCTCTTTCACATCAGATTCATCCACACCCAACAATTGATTAATCTCCTGAATGGTAATTTCATCTTTTTTTGTCATTTTCGCCCACCATTAAATATTAGTATTTAAGTAATTATTAATAAATAACCGATAATCAATTAATTTTCACCTTTCATTCTATTACATCATGAATAGTCAAATTTTATCTCCTATTATTAATAGCAAGAATTCCAAAACTATCTATGAGGCAAAAAGATGAGTTCATTTTCTCGACTATTAAAACTATTAACCATTCTAGGATTACTATCACTGCAATTCTCTGTTCACGCAAATGGTAATACCTCTCGGCACTTTCAACAAGCCTCTGAGGAATTTAACATTCCTGTTGAACTGATTAAAGCCATTAGCTTTATCAACACACGAATGATACATCGACAAGGTCTTGAACGTGGTAATTTGACTGAAACACAGTTTAATAAATTACTGGAAGATAAAGGCATAGAAGGTTCTCCTGATTTCTTTGGCATCATGGGACTGACTTCATCTCAAATTACTCAAGCATCAAAGCTAACAAGAATGCCTGCCAGACGAATTAAAAAAAGTATTAGACACAATATCAGAGCAGCGGCAGCTTTATTAAGAATGCACAAACGTAAACAATTTGCAGACATTGTTAATGACATAAATTTAGGTGATTATTATACCGTTGTTGCCGCATTTATTGGTTATGACGACAAAGCATTAGAACTTCAATATGCCGATGAAGTTTTTTCAATCCTGAAAAAAGGGGTTAAACAAACACTACAAGGGTTTAGTTATTCAAACAACCATTATCTTTTAGAACCAGCCAACTATGATTCTTTGATTCCTAGTCTATCTGCCAAATTTTTACCTTTTGCCTATCAAGGCCAAATGGCTGTTCCAATGACATTAGATGGAAGAATTGATGGAACGGTTGCTGATACTTATGTCGCATCCGAACATTATGGCAGTCGTAGTGGAAAAACAATTAAACGCATTGTATTACACACTTGCGAAGGTTCTGGCTCTGGTTGCATCAATTACCTAAAAAGTAACTCCAGATCAGTATCAGCTCATTATGTCGTCACTGAATCTGGCGGAGTAACACAAATGGTTCAGGAAAAATACAAAGCTCACCATGTCGGTTGTTGCAACAGTGACAGCGTTGGTATTGAACATGGCGGTTATGCCCATAAAAATACTTGGACACAATCTCAACTGTCTTCATCTTTTGCCTTAATTTGTGACATTGCAAAACGCAATAACATTCCTGTTTCCCGTAACACCATACAAGCTCATGCCGACCTTGACCCTTCTCGACGAACTGACCCAGGACCTTATTACCCTTGGGATAAAATGCTATCCGAAGTTCAAGCCTGTGTCTCAGGTAAACCAACCGCCAAACCAGACTTAAGCATCCAACAATTAACCTGGACTCCTGCTAGTCCCAAAGTTGGTGACGATGTCACGTTTCATGCAACTGTCAAAAATGCCAATGTAAGCAGTGGCGCAAATGTCGGTATCGCATTTTTCATCAATAACCAGCAAGTTGGGTTTGATGCAACCACCGAAATGAACGCCAACGCAACCATTACATTTAACATGCGAGACCCATGGACACCAGACCAAAATGGTCAATTCACCATTAAAGCCTTGGTTGATGATTTAAACATTGTGGATGAAAGCAATGAAAATAATAACATTTATTCCAGTACGATCACTATCTCTGGTGGAGAAACCACGCAAAAACCTGATTTGGTAGTTAATTCTCTGACCTTCTCAACACCCAGCATCAATAACTTTGTCACCCTGTATGCCAAAGTCACTAACGGTGGAGAAGCCATTAATCAACACTTCAATCTTGCTTTTTATATCAACCAAAGTATTGTTGGAACGGACTCAATCAGTAGCTTAGAAAAAGGTGAAAGTCATACCTTTCAATTACAAAATCAGTGGTCTCCAAAAACTGAAGGACAATATAACTATAGCGTCATGGTTGACCAACTGAAACAGATTGATGAGTCAAATGAAGCCAACAACACGACAGCCAAGACTATAACAGTCACCAATCCAGGAGGTGGAGATGGTGACAGCGGAGGTAGCGACTGTGCTTCTGAGTCACTGACAAACAATCTTCGAAATGGTCAACAATTACAGCAATCTTTACGATCATTGCGTGACGAAGAGCTTCAACAATCCATCATGGGACAACGCATTGTAAACTTGTATTACAAACACACTGATGAAGTAAAAGCCATGATTAAAAAAGATTGGATTCTCAGAGTCTTGGGTTTACGCTTAATCTTACGCAGCACCTATGCTTTCCAACCTCGACAAATAGCCAACAACATTGTGCCGCTGAACAAGGGTTATACCAAAATGACCATTGGTTTCATTGAACGAGCGCAGTCAATGGGAAGTGATGAACTTAAAAAAGACTTTGATGAAATCAAAGAATTGGTTAATAGCTTACAAGGATTGACGGCTAATGAGCTACTCGATGAATTGAGAAACTATTAAAGAGGAGAATACCTTCATAATTACGGTATATTCAGGCAACCTTGGTTGCCTGATATTTCAAATTAAAGAATAATCAATTATTCATATCTACAAATAATAATCACCAATATTGGTTTCCGATAAAAAATCGATAATAAGGCCATAAGTTAAACCTTGTTTTATTTCATTAATTTTTTTATCTATATCGGAAGCCCCTTGAATTACGGATATTTCCTTAGAGTTTTGAAAAGTAATGTATTGACTACCAGATTTCAACGCAACCAACGTAACAGAAATTTTGTGAGTATCAGTCTTTATAGTTTCTCCATTTTCAGATTCAGATTCCTCTGTTTTTATGACACTATCCGCAATACTTATTTGTAGCTGATGATTGCTAGAACCTACAACTCTAATTCCATAATTTAAAAACATGTCATTTATTTGAGTATTAAAGGCTTCATCACTACTGAGCTCAGTTGGCATACTGAGCTGAATGGTTTTATTGACGGATGCTTCATTGACGGGCGTAAAATCATAGACTTTACAGCGTATTTTACACCTCGTAAAAAATAAAAATTTCTTACAATATTTCTTTTTCTCACAATTAAAATGAAGTTTATCGGTTCTTTTACCTTCGGGGCATTCTGTAGGTTTTTTGACAGTTGTGGTCAAATATAAGTCGGTTTTACCCTTTTCCTGCAAACTTGCTGACATTTTTTTTGGATAAACCAGTCCTTTTGATGAGTCTCGATACATGTCTTGCTGAACACTCATCTCGACAGACCCTCCAGACTTCTTATATGTGCCTTGAAATTCAAACTCCGCACCATCTGCATTCGATGTCTGTACAATCATTCTGCCATCTTTCTCATTCAGAACAATTCTATAATAACCATCTCTCGCCTCTCTAGTGTAGGTATAACTTTTAGCAATTTCACAATTAGAATAGTTAATTTCAGCACTTCTGTGTGTCCAAATTGTGGTACCTCTTGATCCACAGCCAGACAATATCACTATCATCATCAGAGCCAAATAAAAATTAATATTGATTGTCATCAAAACTTTACCTAGAATTTTAGTCTCGCAGATATTACTCTATCTCTATTACATTGCAAGATATTCGGAATTATCCTGATGCACAAACATTTAATTTTTGCCCTGACACTTTCATTCATTTTTAGCGCCACACCACTTTTAGCACAAAACAAACAACAATGGACTGAAGCCAATTCTGGCATTCGTTTTGTATGGATTAACTCGGGCTGTTATCTCAAGGGCAGCCCTGCTAACGAAAAAGGCCGTTATCCACATGAACAACAACGCAAAGTTTGCATTGAACAAGGGTTTTGGATGAGCCAGTTTGAAATAACTCAGGCACAATGGCAACAGCAAATGGGATTTAATCCATCTTACTTCAAACATTGTGGTGATTTATGTCCAGTCGATAATATCAGTTGGGATGATGCCTTAAGTTTTATTAATCAATTAAATAAAAAATCAAAATACCATCGTTTTAGATTACCCTCAGATGATGAATGGGAATATGTTGCCAGAGCCAATACTCAGACAATTTACAGTTTTGGTAACAATGATGCATTATTAAAAAAACATGCCTGGTATCATGTCAATTCAGACAATGAAGCTAGACAAGGGGGATTAAGAGCACCCAACCAATGGGGTTTGTATGATATCTATGGCAATGTTTGGGAATGGGTTTGTTTGACATCACCTTGCCTAAACAGCCAATCAGATGGACAACCAAGAGCTTTACGTGGAGGCTCATTCACCAACGGGCCTCGGCAATTAAGAGCAGCCCATCGAATTATGCGCTGGCCCAATCAACAGTATCCTGACCAGGGGTTAAGATTAATCATGAATATGACAATTAAAAGCCAAAAGCCAAAATAAGGAATGGGCACGAGCACGATATACCTAAATTATTGTGAGTTGCCTAAAGTCCTATTTTCCTGTCTTCAACAACTTACTCAACCGTTCAACTACTTTTTTAGGTACAAAGGGCTTGGCTATAAAATCTTTAGCCCCCAACTCTAATGCTTTTTTAATATTATCTAAAACGGCATCACCACTAATCATCACCACAATAATGTCTTTATTTTCCTTTTTAATGGCTTTTAATGTTTCCAGGCCAGTCATTCCTTCCATGTTGATATCCAGCAATACCAACTGAGGCGCCACACTTTTTAATTGTGCAACGGCTTTTTCGCCGCTTTTTTCTTCATATATTTTAATAACACCTAGTCTTTGTAGAACCGCTTTCAATGTCATTCGAACAGTTTGTTCATCATCAACGATCATGACTTCTGTTATTGCTAATTCAGTATTTGCCATTAGTTTTTCCTATGGTGAAAATCGAACATCGACTTATTGATAAATAAATTATAGTTAATAAAAAAATAGACGCTTAAAAATGAACCAATAAAATAATTATGGTCACCTACTTAGGGACGATTCAAAAATAACCTTTACAATTTGCGAAGAGATTTTGTTCACAGGCAAGGCACGAAAACAGGCGCATAGTCGAACTATGCAACTGTTTGAGTAACGAAGTCTGTGGGCAAAAGATCGAGTCAATGTAAAGGTTAATTTTGAATCGTCCCTTATCATCCCTGTAAAATTTTATCTCGCCAATTTTGGCTCTCTTCAATAATTTCTTTTTCATTCAATGTTAATAAATGTCGCTGACTCAACAACTGTTTTCCTGCCACCCAAACATCTGTCACTTGGTTTCTAGTCGCAGCATAAACAATTTGTGATATTGGATTATAAACAGGTTGAGTTTCGATATGACTCAAGTCAATGGCAGTAATATCAGCATACTTGCCTATTTCAAGTGAACCTATTTCAGATTCCAGACCCAATGCTTTAGCCCCATTAATGGTCGCCATACTCAGCACCTGAGACGCAGGCAAAACACTCGGATCATTTTTGACATTCTTCGCCATATAAGCTGCGCTTCTCATCTCGCCAATCATATCCAGGTCATTATTACTGGCGGCTCCATCCGTGCCTAATGCAACATTAACCCCCAAATCTAACAATTCGGCAACCTGACAATACCCACTGGCAAGTTTTTGATTTGATTCAGGACAATGCACCACATGTGCGCCTTTTCTGGCAAAAGTTTCCATTTCATGCTGACTGGTGTGAGTCATATGAACAGCTATTAAAGAGGGGGATAATAAGTTCATTGCATCCAGCCGCTCAATAGGACGCTGTTTGTATTGATCTTGGCTTTGCTTAATTTCATCTTGTGTTTCGTGAATATGGATATGAATCGGCAATTCCATTTGATTCGACAACGTCAGAATTTTTTGAAAAGGCTCATTTGAAACAGTATAAGGTGCATGAGGCGCAAAACTAAATTGAATCAATGGATGATGACTCAATTGATCATGTAATTGCAGTCCCTTTTCAAAATATTCATCACTGTCTTTCGCCCAGTTTGATGGAAAATCAATAAAAATCATCCCAATACAAGCTCTTATTCCTGTTTGTGCGGCGGCATGTGCCGTAATTTCTGGATAAAAATACATATCATTAAAACAAGTAGTACCGCCACGAATCATTTCAGCAAATGCCAATAAACTACCTGCTTTGGTAAAGTTTTCATTGACCCATTTTTGTTCAACAGGCCAAATGTGATTATTCAACCAGTCCATTAAGGGTAAATCATCTGCAATACCACGCATCATATTCATTGGACTGTGAGTATGGGCGTTGATTAACCCAGGAATCAACGCATGTTGGTCTAACCTAACAACATCAGATGATTGATATTGCATTGTTATGTCAGCGGATGGTTGAATATCAACAATCTTTCCATCCATCATTGCAATCGCATGATTTTCAAGCACCTTATTTTCGGGAATAACAGGAATCAGCCATTTAGCGTGAATAATCTGGTCAACTGATATCATAAATAATCCTAATCTTTTTATAAAAATGATTGTGTTAATCGCTGATAAAACAAAAAAGCTGTTACAATTAAATAACAACCCACTAAGAAATAATAAGTAGCACCTGAGAACGGTGCGTTCAACCATCTAAAAATAACATTTCAATTTCATGTTACTTAGAAGGTGACCATAATTATATTCACCTACTTAATTAACACTATTTGCAGGTATTATAAATTCAAGGAAACTGAATGACCAGCTCAAACCCATATAATTCCATACAACCTGTCCAATGGAAAAATGACAATTTATTTTTACTCGACCAGCGCTTACTACCGAAAATAGAGACTTACAATGAATACAGTGACTTAAAAAGTATTGCCAATGCGATTACTGACATGGTAGTGCGTGGAGCACCAGCCATTGGTGTCACCGCAGCTTACGGAATTGTCATTGCCGCCCGAACAAGATTTACTGAATCAGCGGAAAACTGGAAATCATTAATTCAACAAGACCTTGATTTTCTTGCCAACGCAAGGCCAACAGCCATTAATTTAGCCTGGGCAATCGCTAAAATGCGACCACTGATTGATGCACAGCAG
>Ga0233440_1002359_pt1 | contig 15658 bp, 15 predicted proteins | sample SI_123_September_5_FD_182791 | JGI IMG/M metagenome (GOLD analysis project Ga0233440, IMG submission 182791) | Seawater microbial communities from Saanich Inlet, British Columbia, Canada - SI_123_September2016_120_MG | ecosystem: Environmental > Aquatic > Marine > Inlet | place: Canada: British... | reverse complement strand
GTAGACCTGATGAAAAAGGGATTAAGACTCATCACCTCCCAGCCCTCCGACCATATCGTGGGGTTTGAAATGTAGACCTGATGAAAAAGGGATTAAGACGTAAATAGATCCAGACTGTCCGGCTTTATTTGGTTTGAAATGTAGACCTGATGAAAAAGGGATTAAGACCCGCTGTCGCTTCCGCTTATTGCGTTTTCTCCGGCGTTTGAAATGTAGACCTGATGAAAAAGGGATTAAGACATGGCGCTCTTAATTGGGAACGCCGATCGTAACCCCGTTTGAAATGTAGACCTGATGAAAAAGGGATTAAGACTTGTTAGCGTAAGCGAATTACGACACTGTTAACTGTTTGAAATGTAGACCTGATGAAAAAGGGATTAAGACTACGTATTGATCAGTGTTGAGGTGCGAGATAACAGTTTGAAATGTAGACCTGATGAAAAAGGGATTAAGACCATTGAGGTCAGCGACCTTGCGCCCATCCATGATGTTTGAAATGTAGACCTGATGAAAAAGGGATTAAGACTTTACTCAGCTGGGGGTAAAACTTGCTGACTTTGTTTGAAATGTAGACCTGATGAAAAAGGGATTAAGACGCCTATCTGCCAACCCCTTTGGCTTTCTGCCAGTTTGAAATGTAGACCTGATGAAAAAGGGATTAAGACCAACCACATCACGGTGTTTTTTCTTGCTCTCTTTCAGTTTGAAATGTAGACCTCATGAAAAAGTGATTAAGATGAAAATCATTTAACATGATCTTTAGTGACATGAGCGTTTGAAATGTAGTGGAGAGTTTATAGGGATGTCTCCCTTTACCTGCAGTTGGGTAGTAGGGAGCAATGATGGATTCTAGTTTTGTCCATGGAATGGCAACTTACATTTTGCTTGTTAGGACCTATGGATTGCAATATAATCAATTGGTTATGATTGTTCTTAATCAGAGGTTCCTTAGTTAATGGTTTGAATCAGCATATTTTTGGTGACAAGGTTGTTGCTGCATCAGAACTGACTACGCTTACCCATAATAGGGGGCATGAATATTGGAGCTATATTTAGCGATCTGAGGGATTCCACTCCAGGTTTTTACCCTCGTCCTCAGCAAATTGCTCTGGCTAAGAGAGTTGCCGAGATTGCCGAACGCTCGATTCAAGAGACCCCGGATCATGTGTTGCTGGCTGTTGAGGCACCAACCGGAGTAGGCAAGACTCTGGGGTACCTGGTGGGCAGTATTGCAGCCATTGAGTCTGAACAGCACAAGTTGGTGATCTCTACAGCAACAACCAATCTACAGGATCAGATTATAAACAGGGACCTGCCACTACTGTTCGAGCAGAGTGGTAATCGTATCAGCTATGCACTAGCAAAAGGGCGGGGGCGCTTTGTCTGTAATATGCGCCTGACGGAGCTGGTGGATGTGGATCAGCAGCTGGAGATGGATGTGGATTCCAGTTATCGTTCTCGTGCCAGTTATGGAGATATGCTGCATCAGCTTACTGATAATCGGTGGAGTGGTGATCTCGACCACTGGCCAGAGCAGCTCTCTGTGGATCAACTTGGGCTGATTACCAATACCCGAGAGGGTTGTACTGGAAAACGCTGTAATCACTATAATAGTTGTAGTTTCTACAAGATGTGTAAAGAGGTGAAGAGTGCCGATATTGTGGTGACCAACCATGCGCTCTTATTGCAGGATCTGGTGCTGGGAGGAGGGGTAATACTGCCGCCACCAGAGAATACGTTTTATGTGGTTGATGAGGCACACCGCCTCCATGCCAGTGCTAGAAATGCACTGTCTGGGGCTTCTGACCTAGCTGGTCTGAATAAGTTGGGGGAGTATGTGGCCCAACTACTTAATAAACTCTCATCTGTCTCCCCAAGCACTAAACAGCTATCTTTTGCGGAAATCAACAAGCAGCTACGGGAGGTGACTTGTGTGGCTGAGACCCTTGAAGGGGAGCTTAATAGTAATGGACGGCTTCTGCATGCTTATCAGTGCCAGCAGCTGGAACACCGTCTCCCTGCGGGGCACCCGTGGAGAATTACCTTGCAGGTTCATGCAAGGGGGCTTGTGTCTCTTCTGACGTCTCAGTATAAATTGCTGGATAAGGTATCAACGCTTCTGCAGGAGGATTTCGATACCCGCAATATAACGGAGAATATGTTTAACCGTTTTATGTCCATGATTGGGACTGCACTCAATGAGATAAACCACCATTGGCAGTGTTGGGATCTTTTTATGCAGCATGAGTCAGACAGTGAGCCTCCTATCGCCCGATGGATTTCATTAAAGGAGGCGAATCAGGGGTTACATATTGTACTCAACTGCACTCCGATCTCGGTAGCGGAGTCTTTGCGCTCACTCTTCTGGCAGCAAGCTGCGGGGATAGTACTGACTTCTGCAACACTGCGCACATTGGGGACCTTTGATCTCCTTAATGAGCAGTTAGGACTGGAACAGCACCCCCATAGTCAATTTGAGATGCTTGATTCCCCTTTTGACTATCAGCGTGTGACGCTTGAGGTGCCACGCATGGTGCATACGCCAGATATGGGGAAGCCGTTTGAAAAGGAGTTGATCAGAAGGCTTGGAGAGCTGGTTGGTCTAAGCGAGGGGACATTGGTGCTTTTCACGGCTCGCGCAATGATGGATAGAGTCTATGCTGCACTCTCACCAACAGTTAGAAAAATTACACTGGTACAGGGGGGGGATCGCACTCCAGAAGAGATGGTTAGGGTTCACCGGGAGCGAATCAACCGGGGTGAGGGCTCTCTGTTGATGGGGCTGAACCTCTTTTCCGAGGGGGTTGATTTGCCTGGTGACCTCTGTACTCATCTGGTGATTACAAAACTGCCTTTCCCTTATTTTAGTGGTGCGGTAGATCGCATGGAGGCAGAGTGGTTGGAATCGATGGGGCAGCACCCTTTTATGGCTCGCAGCCTACCAGCGGCGAGTATGCGCTTGATTCAGATGACGGGGCGACTGTTACGCACAGAGACGGATCATGGTCGGATCACAATTCTGGACTACCGAGTGATCTCTAAAGGGTATGGCGCGGATCTGTTGAGTGGCTTGCCGCCTTACAAGCGAAATTTCGCCACAGCAAATGATGATGCTCATAGATAACTTCTGCTGTCGCTATAGGGGGCATAGGTTTAGAGCTGGTTATAAAGTTATAAACAGCATAGCAATTAAGAGGTATGATAGAGATGAGTGGACGAGGAGTAAACAAGGTGATTTTAGTGGGGCGTTTGGGGAATGATCCTGAGGGGCGTGTGAGCCAGAGTGGATCGGCGATGACCAACCTCTCGCTTGCAACTACCCGCAGTTGGAAAGATCAGCAGGGAGAGAGACAGGAGAAAACTGAATGGCACAGTGTGGTGCTCTTTGGTCGTATTGCGGAGGTTGCACAGGAGTATCTGCGTAAGGGGTCGCAGGTCTATATTGAGGGGCGATTGCAGATGCGCAAGTGGCAAGATAAAAGTGGATATGATCGATATACCACTGAGGTGATTGGGAATACGATGCAAATGATCGGTGGCAAGGGGGATGAGTACAGGCAGGGCTCCTACTCATCTCATGCTCAGGCGAGTGAGGTGGGTACAGAAACTCCCCAAACAGACCACAGCAACCTGCCGAGGCTGGAGGATGACTCAGACTCATGGCCATTTTGAGACAGTTTGGCTGTTTTTTCTTTGTTGTGCTGAGTTGTGTGTAATATGGCGAGATATTGTAAGATCATTCATGGCTAGTTAGGGAGATATATGTGTTACAGAAGACATGGAAAGTACAGTTTTCAAATCCAGCCTTTCTCGGCAATGCAGAGCAGAAGGGACAGTGGCGCACCCCACCGTTCAAGGCACTGTTGCGCCAGTGGTGGAGGATTTTTGAGGCACAAGAGGTGAATTACCAGGTGCAGCGATTAAGGGAGAGAGAAGGAGAGCTATTTGGTACTGCTGGCGATGGAGATGCAATGCGGAGCAAGGTGCGGATTCGGTTGGGCTCGTGGAGACAGGGGCGATTGAGAGGAAATAGTTTGGGTGCAGAAAATCTCCTAGTTAACCACCCAGAAGTTGGGCGGGGTGGAAATGGCATGAACGTGGGTAGCAAGGTTTATCTTGGTTATGGTCCTGTTGATAGTAAAAATAGGCTGAAAAACGGAGTGGCTATCTCCCCTAAAGAGAAGTCTGACCTCAGGGTTCAGGTGCCAGAGAGTATTGCAGTAGATGAGGTAATTCAGCTGATCCACTGGTTTGGAACCATTGGAGGTCGCTCTCGTAATGGTTGGGGATCGTTGCTGTTAGAGGGGGATGGGGTTGAATCATTCGATCTTGAACACCCTCTGCTGCAACAAGTCAGTCGTGACTGGCGGCACTGCCTGCAACTCGACTGGCCTCACGCCATTGGTAGTGATGAAAATGGGTTGCTAATCTGGGAGACAGGCGCTTTAGACTCTTGGGAGAGTGTGATGCAACGGTTGGCAGAGATAAAAATAAACTTCAGGACCCAATTTCAATTCAGCACAGGAGGAGCCAGAGCACAACCTGAAGATCGCCATGTACTCGCCTACCCAGTAACCAACCACCAACCAAGAAATTGGAAAGATCGTATTGCCAACCAGATCCGTTTCAAAGTGGTAAAAGATGACGGCAAATTCAAGGGGCGTATTGTCCACATACCTTGTAGTGTCCCAGCATTTGCAAATACGCTGCAACAACGGCAAGAGGTGGTCTGGCAACAGGTTCACAATAGACTCGATCGTCTCTGTGGAGAGCGTACAAGTGGAGAACTTGCGAAATGAGTAGTAACAACATCTGGCGTATCATCCTCGCGGCTTGGATCCATGACCCGGCAGAAAAGGCGATCATCCTTATGCGAGGAAAATCGCATGAGGCGGGTACGGTATCGGCACTGCAGCAGCAGATATTCGGAAAGAGTGGTATTCCGGTAGATTTGAAAAAATTGGTCAAGCAGGCGGACCACTGGGCCTCTGCGGCAGACCGTCCCCAGTTCGGTGCGAGTGGTCGGCAAAGTTGGGCCCAAGTTCGCTTCGACAAGGAGCCGGAACTGGTTCACCCCCTTTCTGGTGAGCGCATTGAAAACATTCATCGCTTCAATATTGATGTAGATCAGATTGAGGCAGTCAGTCAGGCGCATTTCTCTCATCTGGTACATACTGAGGGTCAAGCAGAGAATAAGGCTAATGATCAGGTCGATTTTCGCAGCAGTGCACTCGCCTTCTGGCGCTTTGGTCCGGAACCACCGGCACCGGAGTTGGGGGAGCTATGGACACAGATGCCGGCAGATACCCGTATTCCAGACCACTCGATCTGGGCACATCTCGATCTGAGCAGTGCCTTCGCTAGCGCCTTTTCTGGAGATGAAAATGTTGGCAAAGGGGGGCGTCCCGCACTACTACAGATGGCGTTTGGTCCGGTGCAGGACTTTATCGCCCAGGCACGCACCACCTCAGATCTATGGGCTGGCTCCCATCTACTCTCACGCATCGCTTGGGAGGGGATGCGTGTGGTTTGTGAAAAGTTGGGCCCACAGTCGATCCTCTTTCCGCAGTTGAGAAGGGTTCCGCAGGTTGATCTCTGGCTCCTAGAGCAGGGGCTAAATCCAGAACTATTTGATGATGTAAGCTGGAAAAAGAGTGGTAGCGATGCCAATCCACTCTTTGCTGCTGCACTTCCCAACAAGTTTCTGGCACTGGTACCGGAATCGATGGCAGATGAGTTAGCGCAGACAGTTAAGCAGGCAGTGGCTGACTGGGTGTTGGCACAGGGGCAAGCCACCATAGATGCACTGTTTGACAAGACTGAAATGGCGGAAACGGTAGACAGCGAAGATGGACAGGATATCGTGGTGGCTCAGTTGCAGCAGCAGCTGGCGGGATTCCCTGAAGTCCACTGGACGGCGGTGCCATGGCAGAATGAAGAGCAGGGGAGAGAGACATTGGCAGCATTCTATCCTGATGGGTGTAAAGATCCAGGGTTCTTCGGCAGTGAGGCCTGGAAGATGCTACCCAAAGAGAAGATGGAGCTTGTGGACGGGATGACCCTCTTCAAGCCCAATGAGGGGACACTATATCCAGTCAATTACGATCTTGCAGAACGCTCTCTCGCCGCAGCTAAAACAGTACGTACCTTCCCGCAACTGCAACAGCATGGCTATCGCTGCTCACTCTGTGGTGAGCGGGAGTGGTTGACCCATGATCGGGAGCTATTGAGCCACTACCCCAATAAGGGAGATAAGTTGAAGAATAGCCTCTGGTCTATCGTTGGAAAAAAGCAGCCGAGTTGGGCACGCAAGGGGGAGCACCTCTGTGGTCTCTGTGCGATCAAACGAATCTGGCCAAGCCGCTTTGCAGAGGAGGTAGGGCAGGCGACTGGCAGAGAAGCACACCGTTTTGTGGTCTCAACCCACACTATGGCACTGGTCAGCTCACTGGATCGCTGGAGGCAACAGAACGCTAGAAATGTGCTACCAATCGCCTGGCAGTCACAACTGGATGGAGTAGAGACGGTGGCACTACCCGCCGGGTTAATCAGCAAACTGCGCGGAGAGGATGAAGCTGTCAGTAAGGTGGTGCGCAAACTTCCAGCACTGTTACAGCACTACCAGGATAGAGACGATCTAGAAGAGTATAAAGATAGAGGTGACTCATCAGAGCAGTTGGGGAGAGCAGTGCGAGAGCTGTTCGGTCACAAGCCAGAGAGCTACTACGCACTTATTTTAATGGATGGCGATTCCATGGGGGCATGGCTATCCGATGGAGACAGTAAGGGTATCAATTATGGCGATGCTTTTCATAGCAAGGTACAGGCAGGGCTGGATAACCGCAAAGGGAATAACCAGAGGTTAAGAGATTATCTTCAGACCCCGAAGGCAGTCTCACCGGCGCGCCATATCGCCATCTCCTCGGCACTCAATAGCTTTGCACTGGAAATCGTACCCTATGTGGTTGAGTCTATGTTCAAGGGTAAACTGCTCTACGCGGGAGGAGATGATGTATTGGCAATGGTCTCGGTGGATGACCTGCTCCCCTGTCTGACCCTGTTGCGTTATGCATATTCTGGCATTGAGCCAAGCAAAGAAGTTTGGCGATGGGTCAACAGTACAGGTGTGCAGGGTGAAAAAAATGAGAAGATAAAAATTGCCAATGGACACATCTACCTAAAGAGCAAGCTGTACCGCATGATGGGCAGAGATGCCAGCGCCTCAGTAGGGGCTATAATTGCCCACCACCAGGCCCCACTTGGGAAGGTATTGACCGAACTCAGAGCAGCAGAGAGCAGAGCCAAAAACAGCGGTCGTGATACCTTCTCACTTTCTATATTGCGCCGTTCAGGTGGTCGTTCCGACTTTAGCGGAAAGTGGCAGCTCAACCATCCAAGTGATGAGGTCAATTTTGAGTCAAGTCCGATGGGGTTGTTGCTGCGCAGTCGTGAGGCACTCTCTGACGAAAAGCTCTCCCGTCGTGCAGCCTATATCCTGCAAGAGTGGTTGCGACAGATGCCGCAGCAGCCCAATAGTGAAATGTTGAAAAAGACCATGGAGTTTCAGTTTGAGCGCCAGGGGGGGGATGCACAACTGGGCAGAGAGCTGGCGCAGCACGGAGAGCGGCTCTGTTATGAGGGTGTCATTAAACGGGAAGATCTTAAGCAGTACCTGAGTGAGCAGCTTGGTGTGGCAGAATTTCTGGCAAGGGAGGGACGCGGTTAATGCAGCTGGCAAAAGAGAATCGCATCCTCAGAGTGTCGGTGTTTGGGGTAATGGTAAACGGTGATGCTACAGAGAGCAATGATATGGATTTTCTGGTAAAACTGGCAGAGGATGCGACTGAATTTGATATGGGAGATTTTTGGATGGCTGCGCAGGATCTGTTGGGTAGAAAGCTAGATGTAGTCACAACCAGGTCGACTCATCCAGCTATTCGGGAGTCGGTTATGAGCGAGGTTATACTGCTATGAAAGGCAGAGAAGAATTTATGATGGAGACAAGATTTATCCAACCACTTGATGTGCTCTATCTGCGAGGCAACCAATTGTTTGATGGTGCGGGTGCCTACAGCGCGCCACTGATGCCTCCGTGGCCATCGTTGGCTGCTGGTGCCATTCGTTCACGGATGTTGAGTGACCATGGAGTTGATATGGATGCTTATTCCAAAGGTAAAGCGCTACTCGATGAGCCACTCAACAGTATACTGGGTAGCCCAGAGACGCCTGGGGCTTTTTCTCTTCACCATTTTGGTCTGGCAAGAAGAGTGCAGAGTGGTTCACCTAAGCAGATCCATCATCAGCCAATCTATCCGCTACCCGCAGACCTGATTGCCAGCGAAGAGGGGGAGGCGGTTGTACTGCACCAACTGAAATCCTCTCCGCTACCTGGCGGAATTCGGGGTAGCAACCCTCTAACAGAGGCAGCACTTTTACAGGTAGAGAGGCAGATCAAGCCATTAGGTGACTGCTGGTTGACTCTGGAAGGTATGCGGCGCTGGATAACGGGCAACCTCCCCTCGGCCGATCAACTGCTGCGCTCCAGCGATTTGTGGGCTAGTGATCCGCGCCTGGGGATTGCACTGAATCCACAACGCCGAACTACGCAAGAGGGGCAACTTTACACAGTGGATAGTATAGCGATGAGAGAGGGGGTCGGCTTTATTGCCACAGTAGGTGGTGCTAATGAAGTAGTGCCAAATAGTGGGCTATTAAGGTTTGGCGGAGATGGCAGAGGTGCTGAGATTGTCGATTGTAAGATCGATTGGCCACAACCGGATTGGCAGAAAATTGAAGAGGAGCAGTACTTCAGGCTACTGTTGACCTCGCCTGGAATCTTTCCACAAGGTTGGCAGCTACCCGGACAGGATCAACAGCACCGTTTGCAATTAAGTGGAGTAGAGGTGCAAATCAAATCAGCTACAGTTTCTCGTTCAGGGGTCGTCAGTGGTTGGGATCTGGCAAGATGGCAACCTAAAGCAGCACAGAGAGTAGTAGCAACTGGAGCCGTCTATACCCTGAAGTTACTGGAAGGTGGTGTGGATGTACTGCAAAAATGGGTGAATGATGGCTTGCCAATAGAGGATTCACAAAGGCGAGCCGAAGGATTTAACAGAGTGTTAATTGCCAATGTTGTCGGCTAACAAATTAACAGTAATAGAATGAATGATTGGAGTTAAAAAATGTTTACAGAGTCAAAAGCGCTATTTCTCTACAGTGTAAGCCCCGTCCATCTTGGGGCAGGGACAGCGGTCGGTGGGTTGATTGATAACCCGATTCAGCGTGAACGCCACACTAACCACCCAATCTTTGCTGGCTCTGGAATCAAGGGCGCACTCAGACATCGCTTTAGTGGTGAGTGGAAAAAAGAGGATCTCGCAGTCGTGTTTGGTCCAGAGAGTAGTGGTTCAGACCATGCCGGTGCGGTTAGCTTTGGTGACGCACAGCTGGTTATTTTTCCTGTACGTTCGTTAAAAAATGGCTTTATCTATGCTACCTGCCCCACAGCACTGGCACGAGCGAAACGCCAACTGGAAATCTCAGGTATTACAGTGGAGTGGACTATTCCAGAGGTTAGCGGTGATGAAGCACTGATCTGTAAAACTGATGAGGTCATCTCTCTGGAGGTATTTCAATTTACTGCCAAAGAAAATGAGATGACCAAGAAGATTGCAGAGTGGCTTGCAGCTAATGGAGTACCAAGCAATGAGTCCAACCAATATTTTAGTGAGAAGCTGAGGAGTGATTTGGTACTACTGAGTGATACCGATTTTGGATACTTCGTCGAACACGCCACCTCAGTTGAACCACATGTCAGGATAGATGATAAAACTGGAACAGCAGTACCTGGAGGGTTGTTCTACAGCGAAAACCTACCACCAGAATCACTCCTGCTGACCACATTGATGGCATCAGATAGCCGAAAGGAGGGGAGCAGCATGAAAAAGGCGGCAGAGGTGGTGAACAAACTCACAAAAGAGATCGACAACCAGATGGTGCAGATAGGCGGAGACTCCACCACAGGAAGAGGACAGATTCTGTTTCATAGTGTCGAAGTCGAAGTCGAAGCAGCAGCAGGAGAGAAGTGATGGCAAACCTGGAACATCAACGTGCAGAGTATGCATGGGAAAAGTCCCGAGAAGGTCTAACTGTAGGGGATAGTGATTACAAAAACCTCTGTAAAGGTGCCCCGGCACTGATTATGAGCAGTGGGCTGATGCAAACTCTTGCCTTTTATGCGGATAAAAACAAGCCACATCACCAGGCCCTAAATCGTCACCTTATGCAGTGGCTGAATCAACGTTTTCCAGAAAAAGTGCTTGCAGCTGAATTTACTGCTGTAATGGACTCACTCTACAAAAGTGAATCACCCTTCTATCGTGAGGCAACCACTGAGACCCTCGCGCTACTACGCTGGTTACGCCAGTTCGCATCAGTATAGGGGGATATCATGAGAGCAGCAGTTCCTGAGTATCTTGGTACCAACTTCTCAGCCATTCCACCGGGACACCGTTTCGGGGTACTCTTCTCCGGATGGCAGGAAGATTGGACAAAGCCGGATAAATCATTGAAAGGCTATAACAAGATAATTGAGCCACTTCCTGTGCCGATCCAAAAGATGACCGAGGGGTTATGCAGCCGTCAACAGAACCTGGCTGATGAGCAGACCTTGAGCGTTGCCGCAAAGTCCATAGCACCATTTGCTACCGGTCTCGGCAATGAGCACCCAACAGAGAACGGTTTCGCCTTCCTCAACCCCTACGGAATCCCCTATCTTCCCGGGTCTGGTGTCAAGGGGGTGATGCGTAGTGCGGCCTGTGAACTGCTGGAGGGAGTAGATGGAGAGCATTCGCAGTGGTCGATAGAGGTAATCGATCAATTATTCGGCAGGGAGTGGAGTGGAGATGAAAATCCGGGTAGCAGTGGTGCACTCATTTTCTGGGATGTGATCCCCAAAATGCACAATCACCGCATGGAGGTGGAGATTATGAATCCGCACTACGGAGAGTACTACCAGCAAGGTGGTACCCCAAATGACTGCACCAACCCGATACCAATCTTCTTTCTAACAGTGCCGTCAGAGAGTGAGTTTCACTTCCATGTGCAGTGTCGTAATGGTCGTCTGCAGGAAGATTTGCAAATTGATTGGCAGCAGCTAATTCGTGAGCTGTTTACCTACGCCTTCGACTGGGTCGGCTTTGGTACCAAAACCTCAGTGGGGTATGGCGCGATGATACATGATGAGTCAGCTGAAGAGCGGATAAAGAATGAGAAGAAAGAGCGTGAGTTGAGTACATTAAGTAAGGATGAGAAACTGCTCCATGAGCTGAAAGATATGCTGCTGAGAGCACAAAAAAATGGTAATGAAGAACCTGGTGGACCACTCTCTGCGAAGCTTTCTGTACTGCTAAATATGGCGGATGATTGGCCACAGCAGAGCAAGAGTTCACTGGCAGATCTTGCAGAAAACATCTATGAATTAGTTGGTTGGGGGCCGAAAAAGAAAAAACCACTAAAAGTGACAAGGATTAAACAGTTGAGAGATGAGTTGTGACCACCTACTTCGTAACTCGCCACATCGGTGCGGCAGCATGGGCACAACAGCAAGAAATTGAGTATGACCAGATTGTGGAGCATCTCGATCCATCGACTGTAGAGGTCGGTGACACAGTGATTGGTTCACTACCAACCAATCTGGCTGCCGAGGTTTGCAAGAGAGGGGCAAAATACCAGCACCTCTCACTCAAAGTACCAAAGGAGTTAAGGGGGGGAGAGCTCAGTGCCGCACAGTTGATACAGTTAGGTGCTAAGCTGCAGCCTTTTTTTGTAGAGGAGTTGTGATGAAAAATTGCTGTGTAGCTACTCGCCCTGCTGTGCGGAGATAGTATTAATCGTTTCATAAGTAAATGCAGGATGTAAACTTATAACACATTAATTTCTGTCGCCGGTGATTGTGTGGGCTTATGAGTCTATTAATAGTTGCGATGGAGATCCTAGTGAGGAAAAAATCAGATGAGAACCTTGGTGACATTCTTGGGGCGTACCCCAAGACAAGTGAAAGAGGATAGTTACAGAGAGACGCAGTACGATTTTGGTGGGGGTGAGCTGACATCACCTGTCGCTTTCTTTGGCTGGGTATTGATGCAGCGTTTGGTTGAAAATAGTGGTCTCGATCGGGTGGTGATTTTGGGTACATCGGGCAGTATGTGGGATCACCTCTTTGAGCAGGACATTCAGTTGGGGGATACGCACGAGGACCTACGGCTCTCTCTGGTAGATGCAGTTGAGAATAAAGAGGTTACCCAGCGACACCTAGACCAGTTGGCACCTGTTCTGAAGGAGCATGTTGGTATGGAGATGGTGTTACACATTATCCCCTATTGCCAGGGGGAGAGTGAACAGGTTGAGCTGCTACGGATTATGGATGACTTGGTTGAAGAGGGGGAGCAGATTGAGCTGGATGTAACCCACGGTTTTCGTCACCTGCCTATGCTTGGCCTGATGGCAGCGCTGTTTCTGCGTTCTGTTCGCGGGGTGGTGGTCAATAGTATCTGGTATGGGGCCTATGACCAGGAGACTGGAGTTGCCCCAGTACACGACCTGGTTGGGCTGTTGAAAATCGCCGATTGGATGCAGGGGCTAGTGTCCTATGACAAGGATGGGGATTACTCGGTCTTTTCCAAGCTGCTCGGAGGTGGAAGGGGGGAATTGCTGGCAGAGGCGGCATACTTTGAGCGGGTCTCCAATAACAGTGTGGCATCACAGAGGTTGGGAAGCTGGATGGGACTAGATGAACGTGTTGATCCTAATGATCCGGCGGCAGTACTCTTTCAGCCCATTCTTGAGGAGCGGTTGCAGTGGCATAAAAAGAGCCCTCAGAGCCAGCAGGAGCAGTCGTTGGCCTGGGTCTATTTGCAGAAAAGGGACTTTGTACGTGCAGTTATTTATGGATTGGAAGGGTTAATCACGGCAGACTGTGAGCATGGTAGTGATCCCCATAACCATGATTCGCGGGAGGAGGCAAAAGAACATTTACGTGACACTGAAACAGGTTTCATAACATTGGGGCAGATCCGTAATACCTTGGCACATGGCAATCCGCCCAAAGAGAAGGTAAAGAGGATCATAGGGTCAGAGAAAAAACTAGCTAATACACTACGGAGCCTGTTCAAGCAGTTAAATGTGAGGCAGTGAGTACTGAATGTAACCTATTCTGGTTGCAGTACTAGATATGACTAATAATGATTTTACTCCCTGATTGATGCCTGCAAATCTCCTCAGCAACTAGCCTCCTATGACACTGCTCTGCCGTGGGTTCACTGCAGAGCAGGCAGCAATGGTCAAGGTCGTTGCTGTGAATGAAAACATCCACCCTCCTACTGTTGAGTAGTTGTAAAAAAGAGTGCTCATACTCTTCCCAGCTTCCCTTCTCTTTTTTATAACGGTTAAGGATCTCCTTGCTTGGTGCTAGTTCCGGATGGTGTTCATAGTCAATTTTTCCTATAGTTCTAAGAAAGTACTCTAGGTCTCTCCCTTTACTGAATCCGGCTAGCTGCGAACGGTTATTGAGACGCACATCAATTACCTTTCTGATCTGGTTCTCTTGCAGTAGGGTGAAGAACTCTTCTGCACTCTTTTGGGTGAATCCAATGGTGTAGAGGGTGGCTGGTTTAGTTCTGTTCGTCATGGCTCTCTTCCTGATAGGCAATCTGTTTGGCCTGAAGTTGATAGGCGTTTTCGACCATAGCGGGGAGTTGGTCTGGACCATTGAAGAGGTCTATGCCAAGTTTATGTGTGGAGAGAAGCTCCTCCTCCAGTTGCTGTTGGTTGATGGTTGAGCCATCTTTGCAGATATGCTGGATAGGGTGATCCTGCTGTAGGTGACGGGTAATGAGGATTGCTCGATGACACTCAAGCGGGTTTGCCTCTGCGCAGAGCAGCGCAATATTGAGGCTAGAGGAGCCAGTTTGTAATCTTTCTATTCCTTTCTGAAAGAGAGGGAGTTGTGGAATACGTTCAAATTGTATATTCCCCCGTTGGTATGCTTCACGTTCATTGCGCCGAGCCCCCAGTTCTTCACCAAGATAGACGTAGTAGATCTGTTGATCTTTCAATGTTGACTTGATCTCTTCCTGATTGAACTGCGTATGAAAGCGGCTCCATGGGGTGGAGCGAACATCTGCAATAGCAGTGATGTGATGTTGCTGAAGCAGTTCAGTGAACTTTTCAGTGGTATGGTTAGAGTGACCAATGGTGTAGATGGTATTCATGCAGGGGCTTAGTGATTCCGTTCTCAGTTGTTATGAGTGTGGTTTGACAGTGGAATGATTGAGGCAACCAGTTTGTAGTGGTACCCATAGAATGGCATCCCCAAACTGATGCAGAGGCCATAGTTGGTTGATGATTTAATTGTATGAATCCCTTTCTCTATTGATGTGTACTGTTGTTTGACATCAGGATCAGTGATAACCAGATTGTATTTTTTTCCATTGTAATGGAAATGGGCACGAATCTGTGGATAGCCGTTGAAAGAAGCGGTGTGCTCAATCTCTAGGGATTGTGCCTGGATGAAATATAGAGATTGCTTGAGGCCATTACCTACACTGGACTCTGGCAGGCGATCCTGTCGTGCTCCAGGGATATGGTCCCAGAGTGATTCTGGTTTCTCCAAGCTGTTACGTAGTAGTGGCTCTATCTCAGGTAGATTATATTTTTTCCAGTGAGAGCCAGGCTCAATGAGCCTGTTCTCTGGCTGGAAAAGAAGGGGTATATTTCTTTTGCTTGAGAAAGAGGCAACTTCACCTGGGTGCAGGTTGTTATGGTTGTCGTATCTTGCCTCATGGTCAAGAAGAGCACCCTCTGCACCACGACCCACGGGGCGAACCCATTTTCCAATGCGAATACGGTTACTATCCATCAGTATGGAGCGACCAGCAACACAGTGGTTTCTGTTTTTTATCGAATTTGCAAGACAGAGAATGGTTTGATCCATGAGAGTGCTCCTGTAAGAAGTGTTGCTTGATGGCGCTCATTACAAACCTTTTCTTCATTTGCAGCAGAGCGCACAAGGTTGTCTAGTAGGAGCTTTTTATTGGAATACACCACCATTGGTACAACAGAGAAGGTATCCTTCTCTGTGCTGGATGAGAACTAACAGAAGTGATCCCTCTATACCAATAAAATTTTGATGAGCCTGCTTGCTTAGGGTCACAGATTGATTGATAGCTTCTCCTTGTCTAAGGAGGTATGGACGTGGATTATTACAGAGGCAACTAGTTGTACTAAGTGCTGTGTATCACCAATTACAACCTGATATGGAAATCATCATGCGAGCCCTTCTTGCTTTACCTCTTCTTCTGCTGGCTGCAGGTGCCGTCTCAGCTGAGGTACTTTCCGACAAGCAGGCTATGAAATACAGGAAGGAATATGATACTGCACATGATGAGGCGCGATATAAACTGCCTGCTGTTGAGCTAAAGTGGATTCAACCAAGCAACAAGTCAGAGAGATGCTTAGTCTCTTTACACTTACCTACTCAAGTTTCGGAGTTTATTTCTCGCACAAATCTAACTATAACAACATGATTCATAACGATTAGAAGCCTCTGGAATGGTATAATAATGTGATTCTTGACAGCCACATTAACCAAACCAGAGAC